>Ga0209345_10006050_pt1 | contig 11055 bp, 7 predicted proteins | sample Cruoilmetagenom7_FD_187294 | JGI IMG/M metagenome (GOLD analysis project Ga0209345, IMG submission 187294) | Oil polluted marine microbial communities from Coal Oil Point, Santa Barbara, California, USA - Sample 7 (SPAdes) (version 2) | ecosystem: Environmental > Aquatic > Marine > Oil seeps ...
ATCTCAGGCGGGCAAGCCCGGGAAACAGGTTACGGCGGATAGACGCAGGGAAAAGGCCTCTTAACTGGTTTTCCACATGATCTGTGTAGTATTTACTATAACCTGCAAAGTTCTCGTCACCACCGTCACCAGCCAGTGCCACAGTGACTTTCTGGCGCGCCAGCTGGGATACAAAATACGTAGGCACGAAGGATGGGTCCGCGAAGGGTTCGTCAAAGAAGCGCGCAATGCTGCCCAGACTCTCCGCAACATTGTCCTTTACCGTGAATTCGTGATGATCAGTTTTGAATTGCGCCGCAACTTTCTTCGCCCAGTGCACTTCATCAAACCGTTTTGAATCAAACCCGATAGCACAGGTTGTAACCGGTTTGCTGGTATGGCCTGCCATTAAGCCTACAACTGCACTCGAATCAATACCGCCGCTCAGGAAGGCTCCAAGGGGTACATCACTGACCATGCGCAGGCGAACCGCATCGTCAATCAGGTTGTACAGGCCGTTCTCCAACTCACCCAGGCTGGCACTTGAAGGCGTCCCGAAAGATACATCCCAGTATTGTTCCTGGTGTGTCTGGGCTCCGTCTGTCATCAGCCAATAACCGGGAGCCAGTTTATGGACGTTTTTGTAGATGGTTTTCGGGTCCGGCACATACTGGTAGGCGAAAAAATCCTTGATTGCATCATGCCGTAATTCAGTTTTAACAAAGGGTGCGGGCGTCAGGGCTTTCAGCTCCGAGGCGAAAGCAAACTGGCCGTTTGCTTCGTAAAAGTACAACGGCTTTTTCCCAAGGCGATCCCTTGCCAGGAACAACTTGCGGGCGGTTCTGTCCCAGATGGCCAGAGCAAACATGCCATTCAGCAGCTGGAGGCATTCAGGCCCATGGATTTCGTAGAGGGCAAGCAGAACTTCTGTATCAGTTCGAGTACGGAAACTGTGGCCCTGGCTGACGAGCTCGTCACGTAATTCCTGAAAGTTGTAGATTTCGCCGTTGTAGGCAATCACATAGCGCTCGGAGGAGGACACCATAGGCTGGGTTCCCGCATCGCTGAGATCGAGAATGCTCAGCCTGCGGTGAACCAGCCCGACTGAATCGTCAAGCCATGTAGAGCCGGCATCGGGCCCACGATGAATAATCGCCTGCCCCATGTTTTCAAGCCACTGCTGATGAGCATCCCTTTCAGGAGTTGAATCAGTGCGCAGGAAGCCGGCCAATCCACACATTAATTCGCACCTTCTGGTTTCGGCGAACTGTTGTCGGATTTGCCTGTCAGCTTTCGGAACAGAACTTCGTATTCATCTGCCATGCGGGCGGCTGAATAGCGCTCGTTAACCATTTCCCGCGCATTACGGCTGAGAGTATCGGCCAGCTCAGGGTCATCGAGAACCTGTTTACAACATGCTTCAAGTGCCGCCTTGTCTCCGAACGGAGCAAGCAGCCCGGTTTTGCCATGCTCCACCAACTGATCGACACCGGGAATATCATATGCGACCACAGGCACTCCGACGGCCATGGCTTCCATCATGCACCGGGGAATACCTTCCAGCGAGGAGGTCATGACAAACAGGCTGAACTTTGAGAGCAGTTCCAGCCGGTCGCTGCGGAACCCCAGAAACTCAACAGCGCCAGCACTGCTTGATTCAGCAGCCTGAAGTTCCAGCTCTGGCCTTTGACTGCCATCTCCAAGAAGCTGCAAGCGGAGGTCTGGTGCTTGCTGATGGAGCTGGTCAAAAACCGCAATAAGGTCTGGTATGCCTTTACGGGGGATCATCTGGCCGATAAACCCGATGATTCGCGAATCTGATTTTACGTCCGTATCTTCAGGCAGGTTCGCCAAGACCGCGTCTATTTCAGTAAGGTCGACACCGTTCCGGATAAATGAGGTTTTGGACGCAGGCACTTTGAACCGCTTCATATCATCCATCAGCTCCTCGGAAAGAGGAACAACCTGGTCAAAGTAACGCAGCATATGCGTTCCAATGCGGATAAAGGTTGCAAGCTTCAAGCCTACATTCCCCGAAAAACCATGGGGAGTACTTACACACACAATACCCGTGCGCTTGGCGGCGATAAGCCCAAGTATGTCGGATTTGTAGCCGTGAGTATGAATAACGTCGATCCCGCGGTTACGGATAACATCGCACAAACTTGCAACCACCCTGAAATCAAAGCGGCCATGCATAGCGAGATAATGGACTTGCTGACCATCTTTGTGAGGGTAATATTCGGCCACTGACAAATCCTGATCAGGCGACTCCCGGGTCACCGCCAGATCACAGATAACATCATCACGGTTAATGTTATTTGCAAGTGCCAGAACCCAGCGTTCCGCCCCGTAGAACCCCGCAGGGGTAATGAATTCAAGTACCCGCAGCCGGGGCTCAGAATCTGACACTCCGGGATTTTCAGCTTCTGTGTTCCTGGCGCTGTTCCACGTAACCTGAGTTCGCCCCTGCACGGCTCTCACAATGCCTTTTACGGCATAACCATTCACCATAACAAAGTAATAAGGTGTGGCTATCCAGGCTGGCAGTTGGTTCCGGTTAGACGACAGGTGCCCCACCAGCGTCAGCGCGAGTATCAACAGCGTTCCGGCGGTAATAAGCTGAAACAGACAGAAGCCCGCAAAAGCCAGAATGATACTCCCCGCTACACCCACAAGCAGAAACAGCGGAATCAGCCAGCGCAGCAGTTTGTGCGAGATAACTTCAAAGGCGAAAATTCCGGTTTTCGCAGGGTTCATCACCTGCCCTACCCGCATCAGTCCACGGATGCTGCGGTTTACAATCCTTTCCTTCCTGGCCACTTCCCGGTCGAAGTCGCCAGCAGTTTCTTCGAAGCAACGTGCGTCAGCATCAAACACACCACGGTAGCCTTTGGCGATGATCTGCAGTGGATTCACGAAGTCGTTGATATCCTGCTGCTGCAAGGGTTCCCACAGTTTGGTGCGAATGGCGTAGATGGCTCCGTCTCCTCCCACTACGGAATGCAGACGGGATTCCATGGCTTTGATTGCCAACTCGTAGCGCCAGTAGAGATTTTCATTACGGGCGCTGGCGCCCTCATTGCCATCGGTATAGAGCGCAGCGCCTACAGCATAGCCCACGTCCAGATCAGCAAAGTTGCGCACCAGTTTACTGATCGCATCGCTGGCATACATGGCGTTCGCATCACTGAACACGGTTATATCGGCGTCAATCTGCTCCATGGCCAGGTTGATGCCCATGGTTTTGCCCAGCCGGCCTTCCTGCCTGATGAGCGATATACCTTTGTCCTCAAACTCTTTTACCGCTTCATCGGTACCATCGTCCGAGCCGTCTGATACTACGATGATCTGAAGCAGTTCCTGAGGGTAATCCAGTTCCAGGGCGTTCTGCAGTTTCTCCCTGATGACGCCTTCTTCGTTGTAGCAGGAAATAACCAGGGCGACCGAAGGCTTCTGATCACCGCGACGATGGGTGATATCCGGCAGACCTCGAGTGAGCAGCCATAGTATTGCCGGGTAACCGAAGTACACATACACGGGAACCGAAAGGCAGAGAAGAGTTAACAGTAGTACAAACGTCATAAGGTGATGTAACGCCTAAGTTTGGGGCCAAGCCAGTTTGTCACGGGCAGCGGTAGCCGCCGCCAGATATTTTCAATCAGAGGCCGGAACCGGGATAGATTGGATGTGCCGGCGCTACTTGCCTCAATACCGGCAGTTTTTTTCACACCGTTGATGTATTCAGACCATATAAGCTCGTGGGGCTGAGCACCCCACTGCTTTTTGAAGCGATACGTGCCCTCACCCAGGGTGGAGCGGCCAAAGTCGAAGCATGTATACCCAAGATCGCACACATGGCTGAGAAATGTCCAATACAGCAGCATGTTAGGTGCCAGCCGGTTGAACTCTTCCAGCGTGGACGCCCATGGGATACAGGCCTGTTTGCTTCCCAGCAGCACGATACCTGCACCTACCGGCTTATCCCCCTGAAAAACCACGCCAGTCAGAAGGGAGTTGCCATAGGCGGCCTTCAGATCCCTGAACCATTCCAGGCTATGGACGGGCGAACCCAGCCGCCGCATGTTTTGGCAGAATACGTCGTAAAACAGGTCAATCGCGTCAGCTCCTTCGAGCAGTTCCGCTCTGAGTCCGTTTTTCTCAGCTTTACGTATCTGGCTTCGCAACTTGGGCTTATAGCTTTTGAACAAGGCTTCGCTGCTTTCAGGCAGCTCACAGAGCATTCGCACCTTTGTATTCGCAGGCAATGCTTCGAGGGCCGGCCCGGTGGATTGCGCAGTTTCTGTTTTCTGTTCAGCTTCGCTTCTCAGTAACCCACCGCCGGCACGGATTTCCAGGGTTCTGATGCGATTTGTTTTTGCCAGTGTATTGGCTTCGGCAATCAGTTGTTTGTGAATATCCGAGCTATCTGCCAGAGCGCCGCCAAGATCGCAGAATGGCAGCGACACCAGGCTACTGGCTCCGACAGGTGGCTTCACCTCTACCAGAGGCAGGACACCACACAGATTGCCGTTGCTATGAACGGTTATCAACCAGCCTGTATGGCCATAGGCACTTTCAGCTGCCTGTAGCCAGGCGCTGCGGTGATAAGGTGTCGCCTCAGGATGGCTCGCCACATACTGGTCATATTCGCTTACCGGGAAAACGTTGAATCTTGACGCCCGGGCTTGGAGTTCAACGTTCATTGCCAGCACTAGCCTCCCTGAGCCAACGGTTTCTTGCACGCCTTGCAACGTCTTCAAGCTTCAGCTTGAAGCGCGGCCGTTGTAATGCAATCTGAACCAGGTTCCGCTTGAAGTGGCCCAGATTGGATTTGTACCGCTCATCCCCGCCCATAAAGTCGTAATAATGGAAGCCGTGGTGCCGGTAATCTTCTATACACAGACTGTGGCCCAGCAAACCGGGCTTCAAACGGTTATCGGTTTCTACGGCCATGCCGCCCAGATAGAAGTACACCACCTGGTTGTGCAGCAGGTTATAGAGGCAGGCAATCTGCTCATCGCCAGCCATCACAGAAATGAGATCAACGCCGCCTTCAGACCACTGTTCGCGAATCAGCTCACGGTGAAAGCGCACAAAATCCGGGTTAGCAAAACCGCTCTGGTCTGGCCCGTCGCCCCATCGCTCAAGGTGCCTCGGACCAATGGCATCAAACACTGCGAGCGCCTCTTCCAGCGAATCCGGACGCACCAGTTTCACTTCTCCACGTTCGCCATAGAGCCGATGGGCACGGTTAATCTGATAACGGGTATTGCGTGAGAGCGTATCCAGGTAGTGACCACCGCGCCGTCGCAGGCTATCCAGATCCACACCAAAACAGGGTGCCTCCCAACGCAAGTGTTTGTACAACCCGGTAATCCGGGCGTACCTGTCTGCTTCATCAGCGTCTATCGCGCCGAGAATAAATTCATCCCAGGCAGGCATTGTCTCGCACAGGTATTCCAGACAGGCTTTGGCTACGGCGTCTTCTTTGCCTCGCTCAGCCAGGAATCCATTGTATTCAATCCAGATCTGGTCCAGCAGTTTATGGCCGGTCTGATGCAGGCGCAGGCACCGGGATTTCAACACCCCATGGCGGCGCTCATCAGTTTCGACCACCAAACCCAATCCAACGAGCCGGTCTCCTTCCTTAACGCGAAGAACAATGGCATCTGGCTTGTAGACACTTAACCAGTGCCCAAGCCATTGCCAGGAAAGAAACACCGTGGGTTCCGCACGGTTCTCCAGATCCAGCCAGTCGTCACGCAATCTTGTGCATGTGGCTGCCGGCTCAGTGGTCACAGTCAGCATTCCTGCTGTCATGGCGTTACATCCGTTACCAGATCAGTGTCCCGGGTTCGGGTGTTTTACCAGAAACGGACCAATTGCAAGATAATCCAGAGCACCCTGAATAAAGGCTCTGACACCATCTTCCGGAGAGTTCACGATCGGCTCTTCGTGCATGTTGAAACTGGTGTTAATCAGGCTCGGGATGCCACTGAGCTTTTCATACTCTTTCAGGATGTCGTAGTAACCGGGATTGGCCTCACGCTGGATAAGCTGCGGTCTGGCTGTGCCATCTACGTGCACAGCTGCAGGGCAGTTTTCACGCATGAAGTCAGTACAATCGAAGGTGACTGTCATGAACTCCGCAGCGTGTTCTGCGCCTTTTATATTGTGATAGCACTTTTCCCGGGCTTCGTAGAGGGTAACCGGTGCAAACGGCATAAACTCGGTACGGCCAAGGCGCTTGTTCAGCCACTGGTTAACTTCAGGCTCACGGGCGTGATAAAGGATTGAGCGATTGCCCAGGGATCTGGGGCCGTATTCCATACGACCGTCAAAGCGCGCAACCACTTCACCGCCGTGAATCAATGCGGCAACCTCTGCGGCAAGATGCTCGGGACGGCGATATTGCAGGTTCTCGGCTTTCAGAGCTTTTTCTATTTCAGCTTCTGAATAATCCGGGCCCATGTAGGCATTGGTGATGGAGGGTTTCACGCCGCCCGGCCAGCTGTGGTAAAGCGCAGCGCCTGTGCCACAGCCACCGTCCCCCATGTTGGGGTATACAAAGATGTGATTAACACCTTCGATTTCAAAAATACGCTGGTTAAGTTTTACGTTTGCAGTTACCCCACCCGAAAGCACTACTGTGTCGATCCCGGTTTTTTCTACCCAGTAGCGGATATAGTTGGTCGCCACTTTTTCGAGAACATACTGATAGGCTGCTGCGACGTCGATTTTCGGAAACTTCGACGCCAGATAACGGGAGAAGAATACGTTATTGGCTTCGTAAATCCGGAAATCTCCAGGCATCTGCTCAATACGTGAGAGCAGGATATCCCCAAGTATGGCTGGATCACCGTATGAGGCCAGGCCGACAATCTTGCCTTCGTGACGACTGGGCTTGAACCCGAGGCTGGAAGTCACATGCTCGTAGAGAGTTCCAAGAGAATTTGGGTATGGCAGCCCATGCAGGCGATGGATTTTGCCGTCCCGGGCCTCGCTCACAGAACCGGCAAGCCCGGAACCGTAACCATCCAGGGTCACACACAGGGCCCGCTCATAGCCACTGCACAGAAAGCTGTTTGCAGCATGAGACAAGTGGTGATCCATGCGTTTGACAGGCGCCGTCCAGCCCATCTCGCTCAACCCTTGTGAAAGCTCCGCTTCCCAGTGCTTGAAGGACTCTGTAGCGCCTTCCCCCCAATGTTTGGACGCCTTAAGGGCTGCGTTATTTGACGCCAGCTTCTGTATGCCGGCCATGTTGTAATAGGAGTTGTGGAGAAACCCCTTTTCCATAATGGCATTTGGATGCTCAAGGCCATGAATCGGTTCGTTACGGTCAGGAACCTTGCTCAAGGCTTCTTTGATCTGCGGGTTCAGGTCCTTGGGCTGAAAGGCTTTGATAAAGCTCTTTTCATCCTCAAGGTTTTTCGTGAACAGTTTTCTCTCGTTTTCCGCGGTGAGGAACGGGTAGCAAACCTGGTCGAAATCACTCATGGAAAGACCAGTGTATGAAAGCGCCTTTTCCAGAGCCAGGCGCGGAAAACCTGACTGTTGTTTTACTCTGGAAAAACGTTCTTCACCGGCGGCAAAGAGAATATTACCGTCCTCCACAATTGAGACGGTCGAATCCTTGTCTAGCGGGGAAATCCCGAGCACCTTCATGCCTTACTCTCCATATACTTGCGAATGCGGGTTGGCGATGAGGCCTGCCCGCCTAATTCATTGAAAAAGAAATCGAAAAACTGTCGAAAGCTACTTAGAAATGCCTTTAACTGGGCTTCATTCTGAACATAATCGGTATTACCGGGCACGACGCTGGGGCTGTGAAAACTCCAGGTGAACGTGCGCACACCCTGCCTGTAAAGCGCCCGGGTAAGTTTGATGTGTTCTGCCGGAGTAAAACCCTCCGGGGACAGCATGAGCCTGTCTACGGCACCAATCCGGGACAATATTCCCGGCGCCTTGAACTTGCGCAGTCGCTGAGCAACATCAAACAGCGGAATCGCCACTGGTTGCGCCCAGCCGATAAACCCACCCGTACAGGGAATCTCCAGAATCGGTTTATCCGAACCGCCGAACCAGAAGGGATGTGCATCAAATCGGCGGTAGTCCGGCCCGCCGTCTGCCCGGGAATCAAGAGGCGGACAGACCGACAGGTCAATGCCGAACCCCAACTCCTGAAGAATGCTCGTTGTATTAGGCCCGAAACCATACCGCCCAGCCTTGTAGGCGACGGGAGCTTTGCCGAAGTTCTGCTGAATGGTTTCGCTCAGAACCCGCAGCTTTTCCCGTTCAAGAGCGTCGGGAAGGTTCCCGGGATACATGTTTGACCGCGTAACCCTTTCTTCCTGTGGCGGGTTCACCCATGGATGCAGGTGCGCTCCGATTTCACACTGTCCCTTTTCCGCAAATTGCCGCAGCAGCCCATAGCCCTGAGGCTGACTTGCCACCGGATAATCAATTACGTAGCAGGGGCAAATACCATACTCGTTGAAGATGTTCTGGGCGCGATCAATATGCGCCATGGCAGAAACCCGATTGGCCCCGGCATCCGGCTCAGCGTTCCAGTCGAACTCTTCTTCAGTGTCAATCACCACAATCAGTTGTGGTGGTGTATCGGGCGGAAGGCGTATTTCCGTTTTTTGCTCAAACATAGTTGCCATCAACGCTGCGCGCTCATGGAAAAACCACGAGTCAGAACCAGACGAAGCTCGAACTGATCCTGATCATCTCTGACTTCCCTTGAGCGCAGATAAGACTGGTTAAACTCCACACCGAAGCTCGTATTTTCAGCCAGTTGCCGCGTCCAGCTCGTGTAGAAACGGTGAATCTGATCTACTATTACATCAGCATCTTCATCCGCATCACCTTCCCAGCTATACCCGAAATTCAGGCGCTGAAGTGACGTAAGCTGAAAGCCCAGATTTGCACCAGCGCGGTATTCATGGGTTGTCGTACCGGAATTCTGTGATTCAAGAATAGCGCCCTCTGCAAACAGGCCAAGATCACAAACATCACATAACCGTGAATTATTGTGTGTGGCTAACAGGGAGTCGCGGACAACCAGATCCCGCAGACGGATGCTATCCGGCAGAAACGAAAACACTGGAGGCAGATTAAGAGAAAGATCTGTGGCACTGTCAGACATGCTTCGATCGTATTTGATCGATGTGCGCCAGTCGGTGGTTACCCAGCCACGCTCAACAAAACCGGTCAAGGCGTCGTAGTCGTTGGTCGTCCCTCCGGTGTATTCCGTTTCCGCCCGACTGCCGCCACCACCTATACTGAAATACCCGCTTTCCATCTCCAGGTTGTATACGAGCTGCGCAGAGTCGATCGTGATATCAGTATCACTCTCCTCAGACCAGCTGCGACTGACGTTCAGACCACCCGTAGACCGGTTGCTCAGTCTTCGTGAAAATTCACTGGCAGCTGTAAATGATTCCTCGTCGTTGAGTTCGTCCTCTCCAAAACTGCGCCCGGCCTGCACAGAAAATCTCAGAGTTGACAAATCTCCCGGATAAAATCGCAACCCCGCACCCGCACTCAGAGTGTTGCGGGTGTCATAGCCTGAAGTATTAACCACAAACCCGGTGTCGTTACGCACAGAGCTGATGCTATGACCAAGATTGAAATCAACACGACTGCCGGGATCATAATGGGTATAGCGGGAGGCGCCGGTAATGGAGGTATCGCTTTCCTGGTCCCCATCGGATGTGTCACGACTGGTTTCCAGCGATCCGCCATATTGCAGAACAAGGGAGTTGGCACCGCTTTCGAGTACACCTCCCAGCTGCCCGGACAACCCCAGACTCGGCTCGGTGTTGGTATCCGTTGTAGTACCACGATCTGTTCGGGTATGAGTGACGCCGGTAAATACCGAAGCCGAACCAGAGAGGGTCTTGACACTCTCACTCAGTCCCTGTGCTGTTGCTGCGGAAGTCCATACCAGACAACAGGTACCAACCAAGGCAGTAGCGAGGCAGGGCTTATTTAGGTTCCCTACTCTGAATTCCATGGGGCTACTCCTGAAAAATCAGGCCGGAAAATTTATCAGACCCAAGTGCGTCTACTGAATCTGCAATGATTTCGCCAGTGACTTCTCCAAAAGGAACACCGAAGACGATTTGATCTGCAAAACGTTCAAGAATCCGTGCTTCCGTATTTTCCCGGAAAGGCGGTGCATTCAGCACAATACAGCGATCCGGGTAGCGGGCTTTCAGTTCTGTAATCAATTCACGCATGCGCACAGCGGAAAACAGCTCAACCGCTGACGACGCCTGGGTACCCGCAGGAATCACCGAAACGCGTTCGACACCGCTGGGGTAAATAATGGACTTGATAGACATTGAGCGATCGCAGACGAAATCTGTAACACCCGACCCCAGAGGGGTGGATACAAGCCCCTGCAGATCCTTGTGGTAGGGATCGCAGTCCACGAGCAACGCAGAACTATGGGAATCCAGCCCGAAGGCCACTGCCAGGTTGAAGGCCGTTAAAAGGCTCCCTGACCCACTTCCCAGGCTGCTGAACATGACTGTAAAGTTGCCCTCGCCTGCGCGATTGCGCAGTTGAATGCGAAGCTCCCGGTATGCGTCCATCACTTCTTTATCCGGCATACCGGAATAAATTATCTTTCGTTCCCGTAACTGGTCCCGGTTCCATGGGTTTGGGTTACCGATCAGAGACAGCGAAACCGACGAATCGTAAACTGAGGGGGGATATTCGCTCTGGTTTGTCTCAACCCGGACCCAGTTGGGCCTGTCCCGGTCCGAGCCGGCATAGGGGCGCTCTTTACGGAAATTCTCTTCAGGTTTTGCTTCGCCCCGGTCACGGTCAAGTTGCCGACGCTCATCCCGGCTTTTCAGTAGCGCATTGTAGAGCTTATTGTCGTCCATTAATTGCCCCCGTCCCCAAGCCCTTGCCCGGTTAATTCGCTGGCTTTGTTAATCAGTTGCTCCGGGGTAATGCCCATTACACTGAAAACCAGTACTGCGAGATACGCTGTCATAAAAACCGCCAGTACGATCAGGATAGAGAGAACATCCTTACGCAGAAAACGGTCTT
>Ga0209345_10006051_pt1 | contig 11053 bp, 7 predicted proteins | sample Cruoilmetagenom7_FD_187294 | JGI IMG/M metagenome (GOLD analysis project Ga0209345, IMG submission 187294) | Oil polluted marine microbial communities from Coal Oil Point, Santa Barbara, California, USA - Sample 7 (SPAdes) (version 2) | ecosystem: Environmental > Aquatic > Marine > Oil seeps ...
TCCGATCTTGCGCGCGGCACTCGCGCCCTGTGCCCCCAGCCGGTGGCGTTTCCCGCTTAGCCGCGCGGGAATTACCTTGGTGTCGTTAAGCACCAGCCGATCCCCGGGGCAGAGCCAGTCGCCAAGCGCGCTGACCCTCGTGTCGGTGATCGCGTCGCCATGCGCCACCAGCAGACGCGCCGAGGTGCGCGGACGCGCGGGCCGCGTGGCAATCAGCGCCTCGGGCAGGTCGAAATCAAAATCACTTAGCTTCATCTGTCCTGTCTTTGATAGGCCGGGGCGCGGTCTGGCGTGTCGTCTGGGGCTGATGTTTGCGCGGGCGCATCATCAAGCGTCGGCGCCGGCTTGCGGAACAGGTTACGCAACGCACCCGGAGCCAAAGCCGACAGCGGATTGATCGAGACCTGCGGATCAGAGGCAAGGCCCTTCAGCTTGTAATTGACCCCGAAAAGCCCCTCGCCCGCGCGATTGAAAATCCCACCGAGGGAATTCACCAGATAGACCGGAGACACAACCCCCCGCATGTTCATCTGGCCGCTTTCCATGTAATAAAACCCGTCCATCGACACGCCAAGAGCCGCGCCGACCGCGCTGCCTTCAAGCAGGGTCAGGCGATCCGGCGTCAGGCGGAACCTGGCATCGACCCGCGAAAAGTGGAGCCCCTCGCCGTTGAGTTGCTCCAAAAGGCCAACCACGCTTATCGTGTTCAAAAGCGCCCCAAGCGCCGGGGCCTCCTTGATGCGAAACTGGTCAATCGCAAGCGTGCCGTCATAGCTGCCCGGTTCGGGCGCAGGCGTCATGATCAGATCCATCGTGCCTTCGCGCGCCTGTTTCAAAAACCCGGCCGAGCGGAGCACGCCGCCGGCATCCCTTGACTGAATGCGAAACGCGCTGCGCCCGTCCATCGGCACCACGCGCCCGTTTACCAAAGTCGCGCCGTTCACCTTGCCGGTGAAATTTCCGTCCGTGCCATCCGCCGTATCGAGCTCGGCGCGAAAGTCCGTCAGGGAAATCCCGTCCGAAACCTGCAAGCGGTCAAGTTGCAGAGACACCGGCCCCCCCGCAGAGCCGCTGTTGCGGTTGCCATTGCCCCCGCCTTCGCCGCTCAGCGAGGTCTGGCGCAGGTCGATCGTGCCGCCGCGCACCTCGACGCGCGGGCTTTGCCCGGCGCCGCGCCCGACCAATGTCACCGGCGCCGCCAGCCAATCGCCGATCTTGACGGTCTCAAAGGCCGCGCGATTCAGATCGCCATTGGCATTCAGCGTGACATTGCCGCGCGCCTCAAGCCCGCCGCCGTTGAACTCGAGCCGGTCGATCCTGGGCGGCTCGCCGATCGTGCCCGCGACCTCAAGGCGCGCGGTGGCGGCACGCGGCAAGGCCCAGCTCAGCTGTTTCAGGCTAAGGCCGACGCCCGCAAGGCCCGAGGTCAGATCAAAGCGCGCCGGCTGGCCCTTGACGAAACTGATGGTGATATCCGCAGGCCCCGCGCCCGAGATGCTGCCCGGTGGCAGGCCGATGTTGAACTCATCGGCGAATTGCTCTGACACCTCGATCACGCCTGACACGCTGCTGTCGCCAGCCGTGCCAACGCCAAGCGGCATTTGCCAGGCGCCGCTGACCGGCACACGCCCGATGCGCGCATCGCCGCCAATCTCGATGCCGGTATTGCTGGCCGTGATCTGCAATTCACTGGCCGCCAGCACCCGGTCCTTGACCAGCGTTTCGCTGCGCACCCCGGTAAGGGTGCCGGTCACGTCATAGGCCACTTCGGCGGGGGTCAGTTTCGGTTTGAGCAACAAATCAAGCTGTCCCGCGAGGGTCGCGCGCCCGTCGGCCAGGGTCACCGGCTTCCCGGCCTTGGTCAAAAAGCGGAACGGCTCTTCATCAAGCAGCGACAGGGCGGCGGTCACGGTGCTGTCGGTGTGCAGGAGCGTGCGTGCGGGCCCGCTTTTCACGCGCACATCGGGGATGATGAAGCTGGTGCCCGCTATGTCGATCTTGCCGCCCTGCGCGGCCACCACATGACCGCTTTCAGCGGTGATCACAAAGCGGTTGTCATAGATTGACGCATGGCCAGAGGCCTCGGTGATCGGCGGGACCAGTTTCACAAAGCGGGCTTGCAGACCCTCGAAATCAAACCCCAAGAACACATCAGGGCGATCGTTGGGGGTGGCGCGCAGGGCAAGCTGAATATTGCGAAGCTCGGCCTTCTGCACATTCTCGGCGATCCATGTCCGCGTCTTCGGCTTGACCGCCAGCGGCCACAATTCCAGGAGCCGGTTCGGCGCAAGCGCCCCCATCCGACCGTTGAGCGCCACATCCCAGCCATCGGTTTGACCGCGCACCGTGCCATCAAGCACGAAATGCTGGCCCTGATCCTCAAGGCTCAGCTCGCCCACGGACAGCACGAAAGGATCAAGCTGAAGCCTGATATCCGCCGCCGCCCGATCCAGAAGGATGGGGTCGGGATAAAACTCCGCCGGATCGGCGCGGATGTCACTGACCCGGATCTGTGCCTGCAATTCGCGCGGCCAGCCGTTTTCCATGCCGACAAGAAACGCGGTGCCCTCGGCGCGCGCCGAGACCCATTTGCTATCGAGTGACAATTCTGAAAACCGGATTTCATTGGCTTTGGGATCATAGGTGAAATAGCTGCGCGCCGATTGAAACGCGATCGGCGCCGTGGCCGGGGTGGGTTGCAACACGCCCGCGCCGATCTGAAGCGTCGCGCTCAGCGGCCCAAGCCGCCCCTCGCCATCGACCGTGGCCCGAAGCGCCCCTGAAATCGGGGCATCCAGCGCATCAAGCCAGACCAGCGCCGGCGATTGCCCGGAAATGTCACCCGAGGGCATGTCGTCGAACTTTACACCGAAATCGGCCTCTTTGTGACCGATTTGCCCGCCATAGCTGACCTCGAGCGTGGTGGCATAATCGCGCGCCCCAAGCAGCGCGACATCACCGCGAATGCCGATATTCGTGCCGTCGCGCGTCAGGACCACGCGCCCGCCATCCGCGCTCCAGGCGCGACCCGCGCGCGCATCCTCATAGCGCAACGTCAGATTGTCGGCCTCGATCCGGTTCAGGGCCGCGAATTGCGGGCGGGAAAAGACGGCATCAATCTGATCGGTCAGATTGGCAAATCTTGTGCCCTCGGCCCCGGTCGCGCCCAGCCCTTCGAGCGCAATGGAAAATGCGCCATCGGCACGCCGCCGCAGGATAAGGCGCAGCCCTGACAGGCGGACCGACGAGGCCTTGACCTTGCCATCAAGGATCGGCTCGGGCGCAACCGTGATTTCAAGCTCGGAGAGATTGGCCACCTGCCCGCCATCGCCCCCCTTGAGCGCCACATCGCGCAGCAAAAGCCGTGGCACGAACTCGTCACTCACCACCATCGACATGGTGCCAAAGTCGAGCTGATACCCCGGCAGATCGGCATTGATCCGCTGCGCAATCCTTTGGTGAAGCCAGTCGGGCGCCGTCAGCCGGGTGCCTATCGCCAGCGCCGCCGCAATCGCCCCGGCAAGAACCACAACGCAGACACAAAAAGACAGACCCAGCCCAAATCGCCTGAGCCGCCGTTTTCGCGTGCCGTGCTTGTTTATATTGCTCATTTGTTCCGATTGGGTGGCTTTGCGCCGCCCGTTGCTGCCTCTTGCCTTTATTCTCGCCTTTTACATCCTAATATGGAACTCACAATTTCGCATCACAAGGAGCCGCCATGCCCGACACATCCGATATCGCCCCCGATTTCACCCTGCCACGCGATGGCGGGGACAGCCTGACCCTGTCGGGCCTGCGCCCCAAAGCGGTGGTTTTGTTCTTCTATCCGCGCGACAATACCTCTGGCTGCACCAAAGAGGCGATTGCCTTTTCCGGCCTCAAGGACGCGTTTGAGGCCGCCGGAGCCACAATTGTGGGGATTTCCAAAGATAGCGTTGCCAGCCACGACAGATTTCGCGACAAGCAGGGCCTAAGCGTGCCGCTTGTCTCGGACGCCGAAAGCGAGACCTGCGAAGCCTATGGCGTGTGGAAGGAAAAAAGTATGTATGGCAAGACCTTCTTTGGCATCGAACGCTCGACTTTCCTGATTGACGGCGAGGGGCGCATCGCGCGGGTCTGGCGCAAGGTCAAGGTGCCGGGGCACGCCGAAGAGGTGCTTGAGGCGGTGAAATCACTGTGAGCGCGCAAACCCTGTCGCAGATGGCGGTCGAGGTGCTGACAACCGCCGACGGCCATGAAAAAACCGCGTGCTCGCGGGCGCATGCCAAGACCTGGTTTGCCGCCCGCGCCGCCGGGCGTACCATTCCCATTGGCAATTCTGCCCCGCCTCTGCAACCGGCCCGCCCGGCCCGGCCCGCGCTGCTTGATCCGCGCGATGTGCCGCGCCGACGCCCCGGATCGGAAAAGGGCCGGATCGCCATGCTGCATGCGGTGGCGCATATCGAGCTGAACGCCGTTGACCTGCACTGGGACATCATCGCGCGCTTTACTGACACCGAAATGCCGATTGGATTTTACGACGACTGGGTCAAGTCCGCCGATGAAGAATCAAAGCATTTCAATCTGATAAGCGACTGCCTTGAAGCCATGGGGAGCCATTATGGCGACCTGCCCGCCCATGCCGGCATGTGGCGCGCCGCCGAGGATACCGCCGATGATTTCATGGGTCGCCTCGCCGTGGTGCCGATGGTGCTTGAGGCGCGCGGCCTCGATGTGACCCCCGGCATGATCGCGCTGTTCACCAAGGCCGGTGACACCGCCGCCGTCGAGGCGATGCAGGTGATCTATGGCGAAGAGGTGGCGCATGTCGCCTTTGGCTCAAAGTGGTTTCATTTTCTGTGCGGACGTCACAACCTTGACCCAAAGGACGTGTTTCATGATCTTGTGCGCCGCTATTTCCACGGCCCCCTCAAGCCGCCCTTCAACGAGGAAAAGCGCGCCGAGGCCGGAATCCCGCCGGATTTCTACTGGCCTCTGACCGAAATCACCCATCCGAAAGACTAGCCAAGCCCTTGGGGATCGGCGGTTTTTTGCCAATCCAGCGGGAAACGGCCCAATTCACCCCCTCTTTTGGTCAAAATTCTTGCCCAAAGGTTAAGCACTGGCTAAGCACACTGGAGGACGCCGAAAATTCAATCAGAGCGTCAGAGGTTGCGAGGGGCAAAAAAGGGGACAAGACCGCGTGAGAACACGACTTGCGATCAAAATGAACGCCATATTAGAGCGCTACTTTCCCGAACGTCGGGTCTTTTTGCGTTCTGACACCGACACCCGGTTTATCCGGCTGCGTCCCGCCACTCAGCTTATCGCATTCTCGGGGGCTGCGGCGATTGTGGCCTGGGCGATCATTGCCACCTCGATCCTATTGATGGACAGCATCGGCGCCGGCAATTTCCGGGAACAGGCCAAGCGCGATCAGCGCACCTATGAAAACCGCCTCAATTCCCTGTCGCACGAACGCGACAAACGCGCCGAAGAAGCAATTGCCGCTCAGGAGCGCTTTAGTTCCGCCCTCTCGCAGATTTCGGTGATGCAATCGGAATTGCTTGCCTCTGAAATCCGCCGCCGCGAGCTTGAAACCGGCATCGAGGTGATCCAGACCACCCTGCGCCGCACCATGACCGAACGCGAAACCGCCCGCGAGGAAAGCATCGCATTGGCGCTTGCGCTTGAAGATGACAGTGCCTCGGGGGGCGATGCCAGCAATGCCGCGACCGACGACGGCACCCTGAATTTCCTGACTGCCGCCTTGCAGGATGCCGCCCAGCAACGTGACGATACCATCGCCAATGCCGAGGACGCGCTCTTGCATGCTGATGAGATGGCCCATCAGATTCGCCTTATGCAGGATCAGAATGAGCAGATCTTCAGCCAGCTTGAAGACGCCATGACAATCTCGGTCAAACCGCTGGACAAGATGTTTCGTGATGCAGGCCTGAACACCGACAGCCTGATCGAAACCGTGCGCCGGGGTCATTCCGGTCAGGGCGGCCCGCTCACGCCACTGTCGTTTTCGACCCGCGGCGAGGCGCCCTCGCCCGATGCCGAGCGCGCCAATCGTATCCTGGGTGAGATGGACAGGCTGAACCTTTATCGGATCGCCGCGCAAAAGGCGCCCTTCTCGATCCCGGTCAAGAGCGCGTTCAGATTCACATCAGGCTTTGGCAAGCGGTGGGGCCGGATGCATCAGGGCACCGATTTCGCCGCCGCGCATGGAACGCCGATTTATTCCACCGCCGATGGCGTGGTCATTCACGCCGGATGGCTGTCTGGGTATGGTCGCCTGGTCAAGATCCAACACGAGTTCGGCATCGAAACCCGCTATGCCCATATGTCAAAAATACGCGTCAAGGTCGGGCAAAGGGTCTCGCGCGGGGAACGGATTGGTGATATGGGAAATTCTGGACGTTCCACGGGCACGCATCTACACTATGAAATCCGCGTCGGCGGCAAGCCCGTCAACCCGATGATATATATCAAGGCTGCAAAAAATGTTTTCTAAGAGCAAAATCAACGAACCCGCGCAAAAGCCGAACGAGGCAAAACCGGCCCCGACGGAAAACCGGCTTGATTCCGCACGCCCCGACAGCTCGGGCGCGTCGAGCACGGAATTCAAGGCCTCGGCCCCCAAGGCCAAGCCGCCTGCTTCGGTGCTCTCGTCGGATCTGCATGTGACGGGCAACCTGAAAACCACCGGTGACATTCAGGTCGAAGGCACCATTGAAGGCGACATTCGCGCGCATCTTCTGACCATCGGCGAAGGCGCGACGGTCAAGGGTGAAGTAATCGCCGACGATGTGGTTATCAATGGCCGCATCGTGGGTCGTGTACGCGGCCTCAAGGTGCGCCTTACCTCGACCGCACGGGTCGAAGGCGACATCATCCACAAAACCATCGCCATCGAATCCGGTGCCCATTTCGAAGGCTCGGTCCAGCGCCAGGATGACCCGCTCAGCGGCAAATCCAACGCGCCCAAACCGGTTGCCGCCAGCAGCGCGCCGCCGCAATCGGCCGCCGCCAAACCGGCACAAGGCTAAGGTCTTATTACGACTCTTGATTTCAAAAGGCGCCCTGCCCACCTGCGGCAGAGGCGCCTTTTCTACCTGCGTAGGGTGAGTGAAACCCACGCCGCTCAGGCGTCGAGTTCTGCGTCCCAATAGAGGAAATCAAGCCAGCTTTCATGCAGGTGGTTTGGCGGAAACTTCCGCCCCATGTTGCGAAGCTGTTCGGGCTCGGGCGGGCGCGGTGCCTTGCGCAGGCTAAGCCCCGCCTGGCGCAAACTTTTGGAGCCCTTGCTCAGGTTGCAGGGGCTACAGGCCGCCACCACGTTTTCCCAGCTGGTCACGCCACCACGGGCGCGCGGCACCACATGATCAAAGGTAAGCTCGCCCTTCGCGCCGCAATACTGACAGCGAAATTCATCCCTCAGAAATAAATTAAAGCGCGTGAAGGCCACGCGCTTTTGAGGTTTTACATAGTCTTTCAATACAATTACCGACGGTATCCGCAATGTCATGCTCGGGCTTCTGACGCAATGGTCATACTCAGCCACGATATCGACCCGCTCCAGCCAGGCCGCCTTGACGGCCTCCTGCCAGGTCCAGAGCGACAGAGGATAATAGGATAACGGCCGATAATCGGCGTTTAGAACAAGCGCCGGATAGCTCCGAAGCGCGGCCGGTTCTCTGACAAATTCCGTTCTGAAATCGCCGTCCATATAACTGACTTCCCCTCACCCGGATCGTGGTCGCGACAGGTTCATGGGCGGGCGCCCCTGCACCTTCCTGAGACCTACTATATATCGCGGTCAAGAACTGGCAAGTGCGATATGTAGCGCCACAATCTCGCGCGCCCTCAGATTCGCAGTGCGCCTGTCTTTATGGCAGTTCCCTGCTCAGGCCGCGACCTCATCCTGTTCGCGCGCCTGGCGCTGCCAGAGGCCGGCATAGCGACCCTGACGCGCCAAAAGCTCGGCGTGGTTGCCCTCTTCGACCACCCGGCCCTCTTCCAGAACGACAATCCGGTCGGCATCGGCAATGGTCGAGAGGCGGTGCGCGATGGTGATCACCGTGCGCCCCTCGGCGGCCTTGGCAAGCGCGCCCTGAATGTCGCGCTCGGTCTGGGTATCAAGCGCGCTTGTGGCCTCGTCCAGCAACAGGATCGGCGGATTTTTCAACAGGGTCCGGGCGATCCCGACGCGCTGTTTCTCGCCCCCCGAGAGCTTGAGCCCGCGCTCGCCGACCGGGGTGTCATAGCCCTCTGGCAGGCTCACGATGAAATCATGGATCTGCGCGGCGCGCGCGGCCTCTTCGATCTCGGCCTGGGTTGCGCCGTCGCGCCCATAGCCGATGTTATAGCCGACCGTGTCATTGAACAGCACCGTATCCTGGGGCACGACGCCGATCATCGCATGCAGGCTGTCCTGCGTCACGTCGCGCACGTCCTGACCGTCAATCAGAACCGCACCCGATTGCACGTCGTAAAACCGAAACAACAACCGCCCGATCGTCGACTTGCCCGATCCCGAGGGGCCAACCACGGCCACCGTTTGACCGGCGGGCACATCCAGAGTGACCCCCTTCAAAATGGGTCTCTTGCTGTCATATCCAAAGTCTACCGCTTCAAGACGCACCGACGCGCCTTTCACTTTTAGAACATCGGCATCTTTTTTATCCTCAACATCTGGCGCCTGCTCTAATAAATCGAACATTTCCCCCATATCAACCAGGGACTGGCGAATTTCGCGATAGACGGTTCCGAGAAAGTTGAGCGGCATGGTGATCTGAATCATATAGGCGTTGACCATGACGAAATCGCCTACGGTCATGGCCCCGCTTTGCACGCCAAAGGCCGCCATCACCATCACCGCGACAAGCCCCCCGGTGATCAGAAAGGATTGACCAAAGTTGAGGAAGGCCAGCGAATAGGAGGTCTGAAGCGCGGCGCGCTCATAGCCCGCCATCGCCGCATCATAGCGCATCGCCTCGCGGGTTTCGGCGCCGAAATATTTGACCGTCTCGAAATTCAGCAGGCTATCGACCGCCTTCTGGTTGGCGTCGGTATCCTGATCGTTCATCTCCTTGCGTAGCTTTACACGCCACTCGGTCACCCTGAAGGTAAAGGCCACATAGGCCGCGATCACGCCCATCACCACGACAAGATACCAGACGTCAAACATCACCCAGAGGATGACACCGATCATCAACAGCTCAAGCACCAGCGGCCCGATGGAAAACAGCAGGAACCGCAACAGGAATTCCACGCCTTTGACCCCGCGCTCGATAATCCGGCTAAGCCCGCCGGTCTTGCGCGTGATGTGATAGCGCATCGACATCGCATGGATATGGCGAAAAGTCGTAAGCGCAAGCGACCGCAGAGCGCGCTGTGCCACACGCGCAAAGATCACGTCACGCAGTTGCTGAAACCCGACATTCATCAACCGCGCCATGCCATAGGCCACGGTAAGCCCGACCGCGCCCGCGCCAAGCATCCAGGCGGCGGGTTGTCCCTCACCGGCCAGGGCATCGACCGCCGCCTTATAGAAGAACGGCGTGCCAACCGCGACGAATTTGGCCACGAAAAGCGCCAGTATGGCCAGCACAACCCGCCGCTTGACCCAAGGCTGATCGGCGGGCCACAGGTATGGGGCGACGCGCCGAATTGTGCGCCAGCCGTTGCTGGGCATTTCGGAACTTGTCACTTGGGAGTGGCGCATGGGCAAGCCTTTTCAATCGCTTGTCACACAGATAGACCGCCGATAGGCCAATTGCCAGCCCCGCCCTATTGCGGCAGAGTGAACACCTGTCCGGGATAGATCAGATCGGGGTCGCGGATCCGGTCGCGATTGGCCTCGTAAACGCGCACATACTGGATGCCATGGCCGTAAGTCTCACGCGAAATCGCCCAAAGTGTCGATCCCGGCTGAACCGTGACCGCGCGCACGCGGGCGGTCTGATCGGCATTGTCCTGCGTCGCAAGGATCGCCTGATCCTCGCGCTTGAAGGGCGTCTCGACGCGCGAAATGACCGAGCCCTCGGCGCTTACCTCATCGACGCGCAGGGTATAAACCCCGGTATCTACCTCTGGAAGATCGCTATTCCAGTTGCCATCCGCCGCCACACGCGAGGTCGTAACCGGCCTGTTATCAAGGTAGATGCGAACGAATCCAGTGCCTTGGGCGCGACCAGAGAGATGCACAGCGCCACCGTCGGAATAGGTGATCGCATCAAGCGCCACACTTGACATGACCTCGGGTGCCGCCCCCGCCGCAACCGGGGCCTGAAGCACCCGCACGCCAGTGTCATCGGCCAGAAGAACAGTTGGCGAGGCCGGCGGCCTTCGTATTTCAGGTTTTGGCGTTTCGGGCATTGGTGGTTCGAGCATTGCCGATTCGGGCCTTGGCGTTTCGAGCCCCGGCGTTTTGGGGGCGGCCACAACAACCGAAGGGGCTGGCGCGGCAAGGGCCTCTGGTGTCGCTGCCACGGGCGCCTCTCCATCCGGCGTCAAAGCCTGCTCTGTGACCGCTGTCGTGGCCTCGGATATCGTCGGCTCTTGCGGCGCGATCCCGGGGGCCGTGACTTCTGGTGTCGCGATCTCGGCTGCCGTGGTCTCGATTATGTCGGGTCTTGGGGTCATTGGCTCCGGGGCGGGCGCGGGATCGGAAACCGCTAGGGCCTCTGTGGGTGCGGTCTTATCGGGGGCCTCATCTGCGACGGCGACCGGGGTGCCCGCGATGATGATTTCATCACCCGATGCCAGCGTGTCACCGCCCTCGGACGGCGTCATGCTCAGCGACAGAATGCGCGGCTGATCGCTAGCGGGAAGCTCAAGGAACTCTACGAATTTGCCTGTAGGGTCGCTCACCGCCGTCGCAATTCCAATGCCATCCAGCAGAACCGAAATCACCCAGCCCGGCGCGCCCTGACCTGCGACAAGCATCTGTCCGTCCGGGTCAAGCCGGAAGGTGTCGATTGACGGCGGATCGGGCATCGCGGGCGCGACCGGGGCCTCTGCCACGTCGGGCTCGCCTGACGGTTCGGTCTTGGCGGGCGGT
>Ga0209345_10006052_pt1 | contig 11051 bp, 13 predicted proteins | sample Cruoilmetagenom7_FD_187294 | JGI IMG/M metagenome (GOLD analysis project Ga0209345, IMG submission 187294) | Oil polluted marine microbial communities from Coal Oil Point, Santa Barbara, California, USA - Sample 7 (SPAdes) (version 2) | ecosystem: Environmental > Aquatic > Marine > Oil seeps ...
TATTTCAATGGAGACCAATTAGCTACTGATGTCTGGATGAGAAAATACTGCTTAAAGGATGACAATTACTACTACGAATTAACACCAACTGACATGCATTGGAGAATTGCAAGTGAACTTGCAAGAATTGAAGCAAAATATCCAAACCCATTGTCAGTTGAAGAAATCTACGAAACAATAAAGAATTTTAAAAGAATTGTGCCACAAGGTGGTTCAATGTCAGGAATCGGAAATAATTTCCAAGTAGTTTCATTATCAAATTGTTTTGTTATTGGAAACGAGGGTACTTCAGATTCTTATGGTGGTATATTTAAGATTGACCAAGAACAAGTACAGTTAATGAAGCGTAGAGGTGGTGTTGGTCATGATTTATCACATATTAGACCAAATGGTAGTCCAGTGAAAAATAGTGCAATTACCAGTACAGGTATTGCTCCTTTCATGGATAGGTATTCTAATAGTACAAAAGAAGTGGCTCAAGATGGTCGTAGAGGTGCTTTAATGTTAAGTGTTTCAGTTAAACATCCTGATGCTGAAAATTTTATTGATGCTAAAATGACTGAAGGTAAAGTAACTGGTGCTAACATATCGGTTAAATTAACTGATGATTTCATGAAAGCAGCAAAATATGAATATAGTTTTGAACAAAAATATCCTGTTGATAGTTTAGAACCTAAATATACTAAAGATATTAATGCAACTGAACTTTGGAAAAAGATTATATATAACGCATGGAAATCAGCAGAACCGGGAATACTGTTTTGGGATAAAGTTATTAGTGAAAGTATTCCAGATTGTTATGCAGACCTTGGATTTAGAACACAAAGTACTAATCCATGTGGTGAAATTCCATTATGTCCTTATGATAGTTGTAGATTACTTGCACTTAATTTATTTGGGTATGTGAAAAATCCATTTACACCTGAAGCATATTTTGATTGGATATTGTTTAGAGAAGATTGTATCAATGGAATGCGTTATATGGATGATATTATTGATTTAGAATTAGAGAAAATTGATGCAATATTAACTAAAATTAAATCTGACCCTGAAGATAAATTTATTAAATTATATGAAATAAATTTATGGGAAAAAATCAGAGAAAAAACTGTTGAAGGACGTAGAACTGGTTTTGGTGTTACAGCAGAAGGTGATATGCTTGCTGCACTTGGATATACTTATGGAACTGAATTAGCAAATGATTTTAGTGAAGAAGTTCATGAAGCATTAAAATTAGCTGCATATGAATCTTCAATAGAAATGGCAAAAGAACGTGGAGCATTTCCAATTTATGATGCTAAACGTGAAGAAAATAATCCATTTATATTACGAATTAAAGAAGCTAACCCTGAATTATATGATGATATGGTTAAATATGGTCGTAGAAATATTGCATTACTTACAATAGCACCAACAGGAACTGCAAGTTTAATGACTCAAACTACTTCAGGCATTGAGCCAGTCTTCTTACCAGTGTATAAAAGAAGAAGAAAAATTAATCCACAAGAAAAAGATATTATTGTTGATTTTGTTGATGATGAAGGTATTGCATGGAAAGAATATTTAGTTTTTCATCATCATTTTGAAACTTGGTTAACTGCAAATGATTATGATATTGATGTTGTTAAATCAATGACTGTTGAACAAGTTGATGAAATCATAAAAAAATCACCATATTATAAAGCAACTTCAAATGATGTTGATTGGGTGAAGAAAGTTGAAATGCAAGGTAGAATACAAAAACATGTTGACCATAGTATTTCAGTGACAGTTAATTTACCTGAAGAAGCAACAGAAGACCTAGTTCGTCAAGTTTATGAAACTGGTTGGTCAGTTGGTTGTAAAGGAATGACTGTTTATCGTGAAGGTTCAAGAAGTGGTGTTTTAATTTCTAATGATGAAAAGAAAGAAATTATTCAAGAAGAAGAAATTCATGCACCAAAAAGAGGTAAGAGATTAAAAGCAGAGATACATAGATTCCAAAATAATTTGGAAAAATGGATTGCTGTTGTTGGAATGAAAGATGGTAAACCGTATGAAATATTTACTGGTAAATTTGAAAATGGTTTAAGTTTATTACCAACAAACATTAAAGATTGTGAAGTTGTAAAAAATATCATAGAAACCGAAGAATTTGTTGATGGTGAATTAGTGAAGGTTAAAAGAAAACGTTATGATATTGAATATGTTGACTCTCAAGGTGAGAAACATGTTCATACAGGTTTAAATCACGCATTTAATCCTGAATTCTGGAATTATGCGAAATTTATTTCAGGAGTATTAAGACATAGGATGCCATTAGTATATATTTACGAATTAATCGATTCATTAACATTTAAGGAAGATTATATTAATACTTGGAAAAATGGTATTGCTCGTGTAATAAAAAAATATATTAAAGACGGACAAAAGGGAAAAGGTAAATGTCCTGAATGTGGTGGTGAAGACTTACAATATAAAGAGGGATGTCTTATTTGTATGGGTTGTGGAAACTCTAAATGTGGATAGAATATTAATAATGAAATGGTTTCTAAAATAGAGACCATTTTTTTTATTTTAAGTATTTAATTAAAAGTACTTTGATATCTCAAAGAATTTGATTATGTTTGCTATTCTATTTTAGTAAACATTTAGACTGTAAAAACTGTAACAAAATTAATTTATATTCGTATAAATTAATTGATGATTGTAAAATTAAATAACTGTAAATAATAAATTATTGTATGAAAACAAATGTAAAACTGAATGAAAACTATTTTCTAACAACACAAGAAGTTAATAGTGACGTAACTGTAGAAGTTGCAAAAAAAACAAATCACATTTTCGTAGTTGACGTATCTGGCTCAATGTATTACGAACTCCCTTTAATCCGAACTCAATTAAAAAACAAACTTTCTAACTTAATGAAAGAAGGTGACACAATTTCTATTGTGTGGTTTTCTGGTAGTAGGGATGCTGGAATTCTTAAAGAAGAAGTCGAAGTCAAATCTCTTAAAACTCTTACTGACCTACATGATGCTATTGATAAATGGCTTCGTCCTGTTGGTTTAACAGCATTTCTTAAACCACTTCAATTGGTTAAAGATTTAGTTGGAAGAATCCAATCAAACAGACCTGATTCTGTATTCTCTATGATTTTCCTTACTGATGGTTATAATAATGACTGTCCTTGGAATGAAGTAGTTACAACACTTAAAAGTATGGAAAATGATATAGTTTCTTCAACATTCGTTGAATATGGATATTATGCCGATACTCAAAAACTTACTCAAATGGCAGCAGTGCTTGGTGGTGAGAAAATAAGTTGTAATGGTTTTGATGACTTTGAACCTGTTTTTGAAAATAAAATATCAAAAAGTGCTCGTGGTGGAAAGAAAACTGTTGTTGAAGTAACTGATGCTTATCTTTATGATTTTGCATTTAGTGTTAATGATGGTAGTGTGTTACTATATAATGTGAATGATGGGAAAATTATGGTTGGTTCTGATGTTAAAGAAATTCACTTCTTTTCATCAAGTGCAATTGGTAATGAAAATAAAAATCAAGATACTGCATTATATGCTGCAATCTATGTATTATCAGATAAATTATTAAATGATGATGCTGAAAAGATTTTCTATGCTTTAGGTGACCAACATTATTATAATATGCTTGTTAATTCTTTTGGAAAACAAAAACTTAATGCATTTAAAAGTGCAATTAAAGAATGTGTTGCTGACACAAATAAAAGATTTCCAAATGGTCAATCAACAATTCAAGCTGTTCCAGATAATGCATATTGTTTAATGAATCTTATTGAAGATTTAGGTAATATGGACAATTGCTTATTCTATCCAAATCATGAAGATTTTAATTATAGTAGAATTGGTAGAAAGAAAGTTGCTATTGGTTCAACAATCACTGATGCAGATAAGAAAAGACTTGCTGAAGCTAAAAATGTTGAAGAATTAGGTAAAATTACAGCAGAACTTGCTGAAAATAAAGTTGATGTTAAATTCGAAAACTCAAATTCAGAAAGAGGATATCCTTTAACTGATTTAGTTTGGAATGAATCTCGTGCTAATCTTTCTGTTAGAATTTATATTGAAGGTAAAGCAATCCTTCCTAAAAATCAATTTAATATTGATGAAGTTAATTCTTTCAAATATAATACATTCACAATTGTAAAAGATGGTATTATTAATGTTAAGAAACTTCCAGTATTATGGAGTTTAGAATTAGAAGAATTATTAACTAAGAATAATGTTGGTTTTACTTGTGATAGAACTATACATAATGCACAAATTGATGAAACAACTTATGGTTGTACACTTGTAATTGATTTAACTTCAATTCCATTAGTTAATAGAGGAATGGTGAAAGCAGTTTCTGCAATGGAACTTGCAAAACAACAATGGGAACTTAAGAAGTTACAAGGTGATAAGAAAGTTTATGACTTTTATAAAAAACAATTATTTCCTAAAACAAGTAAAAGTTTTGTTGAATTAGTTGGACAAGAAGCAACTGATTGGTTGAAAGAAGTTGGAGTTACAGATTTTAACGGATTTTCTCCAAAAGTTACAAGTGCAGAAGCAACTGATTTTTATATGTCAGTAGTATTAGATACTAAAATCAAAGGTTTATCAAGTCTTCCAAAAGTTGATGTTGTTAAAGATAAAATTTTAGCTGGTACAACATTAAAATTGAATGAATGGATTATGTCTGATGCATTAAAAAGATATATGGAACAAACAGAATCAACTATATTTAATTCTCTTGCTGAAGACCAACAAAAAGGAGTATTAAAAACTTATCTTGAAACTAAGTCAGCTATTCTTAATAAACGTAGAAGAAAAGTGTTACAAGAAATTGCTCAGATTAAATTTTCATTGATTCTTAGCAAAAAATGGTTCACTGAATTCAATAGTTTTGACGAAAATACTCTTGCAGTAAACTTCGATGGTAAAGATTTAGACTTTACTTTCGCTTTAGGTGAAAAAGAAGAGAAAATTTAAAATGCTAACACTCAATACCTTAAAACCCGAAAATAATTTTTTCGGGTTTTTTATTAAAAATAGTTTGGTATTAATGTAACATTTTATATCTTTGTCACGTATTTAGAAGAAAGATATTTACAAAAACTTAAAAAAATTTTAAAATGGAAACAAGAATTCAAAATAGTATTATTTCGTCAACGACAATTAGTCGCAATGGGAATGGTATATTCTGTTCAAATTTTGGCAGAATTATGGATTCGGGTGAAGGTTTAAAAGATATTGTTGATTTTTAAGCAATAAAAGATAAAAACAAAAACCCGAAACCTAATAAGTTTCGGGTTTTTTTGTTATAAATATTTTAATTAGTTCTTTGACATGTTGGTTTAGGTAATCAGGTAAAACTACCTGCACGTGGTGATTACTGCACAATCTTCGGATTGACTAAAGTTTTACAATAATGCACGTATGGTCGAGTGGTCGAAGGCGACAGTCTGCAAAACTGATGGAAATTATTCCCACGGGGGTTCGAATCCCTCTACGTGCTCAATTTTGTCGCAATAATAATAAATATTTGCGACAGAAAATAAATATATTGTCCTGTAGCTCAGTTGGTTAGAGCACCAGCCTGATAAGTTGGGGGTCGGTGGTTCAACTCCACTCAGGACAACTATATTGTCTCGTAGTTCGGTCAGGTAGAGCACCACGCTGATAACGTGGGAGTCGAGGGTTCAAATCCCTTCGAGACAACTTTTATTGGAAGATTGGCGGAGTGGTATCGCACCAGTCTTGAAAACTGAGGTCAGGGTTACACCTGCGGGGGTTCGAATCCCTCATCTTCCGCAAACGAGTTGGACTGCAATCCAATAAGTTTCTCACACAATACTATAAACGATAAATTATTGCAGTAGTTAATTGATGTAAAGTGTGCGAGTCCCTATTTGCTGTAAGAAGCTGCATTTCAATGTTCAGTGAAGTATTATATTGTGCTCGTGGTTGGCAACACGGAACGCAAGATATTTTTAGAGACATTACAGTGTTCGGAATAACACGGAATGAATAAACATTAAGGTTCATGTAGGGACATAATACGTATCGATAGTACTAACTGGTAAAACATCAGGCTGTTAACCTGAAGGATGTAGGTTCGAATCCTACTCGGTACGCAAAATGGAGATATAGCTGAGTTGGTTTAGCGGGAGAGTGAAGTCCTCCAGACACAGGTTCAAATCCTGTTATTTCCACAATTAAAATCTGGTCACACAGGTGTTTGTCTTAACCAGAAATACACAGCCTCCTTGAGTGGGGATGTACTTAGATTTAGGCAATCTGAGGTGTGAAAATATAATAGGTCAGGCAACTTAGTGTGTTGTTTGGGTAACTTCCTAAAAAGAATCCTATTTTTATGGTACGGTAGCTCAGTTGGTAGAGCACCAGACTGAAAATCTGGGTGTCGGCAGTTCAAATCTGCCTCGTACCACACCACCCAAGGTCACACGAATGTAAGACCTACTGTAACTTGCAGTAAAATTCGTAAATGCAGAAATAACTCAATTGGTAGAGCGTCAGATTTCCAATCTGGAAGTTGCGAGTTCGAATCTCGTTTTCTGCTCAAAAGGTCTGAGGGAGTCCTTTAAAGGTATAAACAACCTGTCCCTCTCCATGCATTCTATAGCTTAATTGGTAAAGCGCATGATTTGTAATCATGATATGCGGTTCGAGTCCGATAGAGTGCTCCAACAGTACCATTAACGCCTCTGATGTAGAAGTACGCACTTCTAAGCATTATGCGCATCACAATGGTCTTTTGAGAACTTAAGTTATGCGTATGACTTAAGTTCAAACGCAGAGTGTAGCTTAATGGCAAAGCGTCTGATTTCCAATCAGAGGATGCGGTTCGACCCCGACATTCTGCACATATTGACCTCTAGCATAATTGGTTTATGCAACTCGCTCATAACGAGGAGATTACGAGTTCGAATCTCGTGGGGTCAACAAAAATTTGTTTTTAAATTTATTTTGATTATCTTTGGTAATTATAAATTAATATAGAAAAATGGAAAATTTAGAAGATTATTTTACAAAGGAAAAAGTAGATAAATATTGTATGACAGTATTTTATATTGGAGTTATTGGTATATTATATGCTATTATTGCAGGTATTTGGGGATATGCTCCAGCAGAAAATATTAATTGGAAAATTTTTGGAACATCAATATTAATTGCTGCAATTGCATTGATAATTGGATATGTTAATGATATGGAAGATAAATAATAATACGCTCTGGTAGCTCAGTGGTAGAGCAGTAGACTGTTAATCTATTGGTCGGGGGTTCAAATCCCTCTCAGAGCGCAAAATATTAATATTATGGATAATATATCTGAATTAGAAAATGCAAAAAAAATATTTGGTGACAATTTCACGTTAAAAGATTTAAATAAATTTAAAAGAAAAAGTTCTAAAAATCTTTTAATTAACATTAAAGAATCTAAAAGACAACAAAAAATTAACAGAATTTTAGATAAAATTAATAATCAAATCGAATTATCTGATGAACATGAATTAGCAAAAAAAATTATTCATAGATGTTTAAAAGAACTAAATGTTTTACATGCTAATCATACTTTTATGCAAAGAATAATAATATGTGTAATTAATGGAAAAGGGGTTGTTAATTTTGTTAATGATTATTGGAATTATTATGTTAATCAATATAATGAAAAAATCAATGATTTGAGTTGGTTTACGAGAAAAAGATATAATCTTAATATTTTTAAATTAAAAAAATCTAAAAATAGATTAGAAGAAATTTTAAATATTAAGGTAATTGAAAATGATAAAGTTTTCCCAAAAGAAATTAAAATTGAATTTATTGGATTAGAAACACAATTTAATATCAAAAAAGAAAAAGATAGTAATCAAATTAAAACAATATCTTTAAATGTTATTGATAAACCAATAAAACAAATAAAAAAATCAATTAAATTAGATATAAAAAGATTTAAAATATTAAACTAAAAACAAATTTTATGAGACATTACGGTAATAGAAAAATTAAAGTTGAAAAAAAGAAATTGATTGAAAAAATCAAAGAAAACAAAAAGAATCATATTGAAGAATATGAAAAAGCAGTGATTGCTTACAGAAAAGAAGCAATTCGTCAATTAACATTATTAAACAATAAAATTGATGAAGGTGAATTAGACATTAAATTAGATTTAATAACACCAATTAATAATAGTGATAATTATGATTCAATAATTGAAATGTTTGAATGGGAAGTTGATGAAATTGTTGAACTTGAACAAAAAGAGTTTATTGAATATGTTCAAGACGAAACTGATTTTGCTGTAACTGCTAAATTTTCGAACATGTCATATGTTTAAATTAAAGTATTTATCAATATGGAAATAAGAAAATTAGAAAAAGGAATTTATGTTTGTCTTTATTGTGGTAAAGACATTGAAAATGATGACAAGAAATGTGATTGTCCTGATGCTATTGAAAAATATCGAATAATTGAAGAAATTCGAGTTTTAACTCAACCTTTAAAAGACTCAATTCCAGCATATAAATATTTGATTGACGAAAAATGGGATTTACATAAAATTGATTAATAATGAAAAATTTCTTATTTGTTGGTGAAGAACGTTCACCAACAGCAATTAGAATGAACGTTACTTGGAAAGACAAAAGACTTTGTGCTGGACATCTTTCAAAAGCAACTGATGAACTTGGAATTAATTGGGATAAATTAACATTTAAAAACGTTTTTGAGGATGATATTCAAGACATTAAATCATTCAATGGTATTGTTATTGCAATGGGTAGAAAGGTCGAAAAAGAACTCAAAAAGCATCAAATTAAGCATGAATTTATATATCACCCAGCAACTCGTGGTGCAGTAAGAAAAATTGAAAATTATAAAGCACATGTTCGTGAACAATTAGAACATTTATTTAAATAAATTACTATGAGAATAACAAATAAAATAATGAAATTTATTGTAGAATTATTTTCTGCATCATTTGTCCTGATAATTGGAATAGTAATTGGCTTAATTGCTGGTTTAATATTTAAGAGTACTGCAATAGGAATTTTTACATTTTTTGGGTCATTCTTATCTTATGTATTATTCATTTGGATTCGCCAAATATATTGGAAAATAACGAAAACTGGTGATTATGAAGTTAAAGATAAAGAAGAATAAACATTATCCATTCCCATATTTCTTTATAGCACTTCCAATTTGGGTTAAAAAAGAAAAAACAACAATAAGAACGTTTCATTTTATGTTCACAGAATCTTGTTTATTCGACCTTAAGGATGAAGACCAATATGACGTAAATAAATTATTTGGGTTTAGTATTGGTCATCACCAAAAAGATTCATCATTTAGAATTGGTTGGAGACCTGATTTAAATAAAAAAGAAATTGAAATTGTTGCATATGAATATCATAATGGTATAAGACAGAAAACAATGTCAATGGGAAATGTAAAAATAAATCACTTCTATAATGGTTTTATTGCATACTTACCATTTGCTGATAAAACTTATTATAAGTTTGGTAATTTAGAAATTGAAAACAAACATAACTTAAAAAAGAAATTTGGATTAGGTTATACTCTTGGACTTTATTTCGGTGGTAATGAAAAAGCACCACAAGATATTATTATCCATAAAATAAAATAATATGAATAAGATTGGTAAATATAGAACAATACCTAAGAACACCAAAGTTTGGTCAATTTCTTTACAAGAAAATGTTTATTTTGATAAAGATATTGTTGTGAAAATCACTAATAAAACATATGGTGAAAAAGATTATGTTTTTGAAACAATACAATTAGAATTATTTAAAAACATGATACCTACATGTATAGATAAAGCAAATGGTGAGGTTTCATTTAATTATGATAATACTAAAGATTTTTCATTCGACTTACCATTCTAATTTAATGATGCCGATGTAGCTCAGTTGGTCAGAGCAGCTCACTTGTAATGAGCATGTCGTGGGTTCGAATCCCTCCATCGGCTCAATTTAATAACTAAAAATTAATACTTATGACATTACAAGAACAAATTAGAAAAGACATGGTTACTGCCATGAAAAGCAGAGAAACTGATGTGGTTGACATATTAAGAGTTGCTGCTGGAGAATTCGGTAGAATTGGAAAAGACCTTGATGATGGACAAGTCATTAAAGTTATTAGGAAACTATCAGAGAATGCTACTGAATTAGAAAATCATAGAGAAGCTGAAATTTTAGACAAATATTTACCTCAGATGTTAGATGAAGCTGAAATCAAAGCAATTATTTCAGAGATTTTAATTGAAAAATTTTACTCAGGAATGAAAGACATGGGTAAAGTGATGGGTGATATTAAAACACGTCCAGATTCTCATTTAATTGATGGTAAAATATCAAGTAAATTAGTTAAAGAAATGTTGTCATAATTAGACAACATTTCAATTCGTTGTCGTATTTCGGCAACAACATACACCTGTAGCTCAATTGGATAGAGCAGCGCACTTCTAATGCGCAGGTTGGGGGTTCGAGTCCCTTCAGGTGTACTAAAATAAATATAAGAAAATAACATAATGAAATATACAATACAAATAATGAAAACTATTCTTAGTTTTGATGATAAGAAACTCAAGGGATATGCCTTTATTGATGAATGGGGTCATTGTATCATTATTGTGTATGGTGAAAGTAAACGAGATTTAATAAAGAAGTATTTATCTGAAAATAATTAACATGAAAGAAGAAGATTTAGAATTAATTCAAGCATGTGTAGATAACGAAGGTTTTGATTATTGTTTCGTATGGAAAAGTAGTTTTCCTGAAATTAAAGACGAAAAATTCCATAAACTTAGAGAATCATATGTTAAAGCACAAAAAGAATTATCTGAATATTGTAAAATAGAAGATTGTTAAACACGCATCTGTAGCTCAGTTGGAACAGAGCACATCGCTACGAACGATGAGGTCGGGGGTTCGAGTCCCTTCAGGTGTTCTAAAATAAATTAAATGGCAACAAAAATAATTGCAGAATATGCAAATACTTGGGA
>Ga0209345_10006053_pt1 | contig 11050 bp, 11 predicted proteins | sample Cruoilmetagenom7_FD_187294 | JGI IMG/M metagenome (GOLD analysis project Ga0209345, IMG submission 187294) | Oil polluted marine microbial communities from Coal Oil Point, Santa Barbara, California, USA - Sample 7 (SPAdes) (version 2) | ecosystem: Environmental > Aquatic > Marine > Oil seeps ...
TAACATAGGCTTATTTTTCCATACTTTTTGATTGATTCTCGATACCCAGTCCAATATGTTTTTAAATGCTACGGCATATGAACCATTATGTTCTGCCAAAGAAATAATAATACCATCTGAGTGTTCAAAAATAGCATCCAATTTTATGGCAGTTTGTGGTATTCCATATTCTGTTTCTATATCAATATTATAAAGTGGCATTTCATATTTATTTAAGTCTATTGTTATAATTTCAACATTTTTAAGTTTGTTTGCAGCGTATGTAGCTAATGTCTTATTAATTGATTTTTTACTACTACTACCCGCAATTTTTATTATTTTTTTCATTGTATTTATATTTTAGTCAAAATATTATCGATTGAATGTTTTCCACTTCCATTAATTACTAATGCAATGGCAATACCTAAAACGAGCAAAGAATATTCAAATCCTTCTCCTTTTTGTGTTCCAAACCAGTTCATAAAAAATCCATTTTCCAACTGTGTTGTAAAAATTATTCCAATAAATAGGAAAATGATTGCAATACTCCATAATCTACTTGCAAAGCCAATAATTAAAGAAATAGAGCCAATAAATTCAATAATGGGTACCGAAAATGCCACTATCCAAGGAAGTTCCATTTGTGTGGTCAAAAAGTCTAGCGTACCATTAAAGCCATAACCTCCAAATAGACCCAGCATACTTTGAGCTCCGTGAGGAAGAAGGACAATGCCCAAGGTTAATCGAATAATAAAACCTGTCCAATCGTTTTGTGTTTTTAAGATATTGTTTTTAAAATCTGTCATAATATTTGTTTTTAATTGATTATAATGCAAAGGTGAATTGATTCTAGTACGTGAAAAATAATGTACATTAAGAATTTAAGAACACGTTTTATTTCTCCATAAAGTTCTTTCTAATGAAAATGCCAATAGAGTTTTTTCTTATAGGAATATTTCCATATTCATCAAAGTTTAAAGCAAATCCGAATTGATTGTTATTTTTTGAAAGACCAATTCTTAAATATTGGTAACTTCTGTCGTGAATGTCAAATCCTCTCCAACTTGTGAGCAGCTTAGTATATGTAAAAAAATGCCATTCATTTTTTATGGGTTGCAGATATTGCATTTCAATGAATAACTCCCCTCCGAAGTCATCTGAAATATTAGAATGAACAAGAGCAGGACTTACGGTATAAGTAAATTTTCCAGTTCTTTTACTTATGAGTAATGTTAGTCGCTCGGTAAATCCCGCTACACTATTGTAGTATATTGTTGGTCCAATGGAAATGGATTTTGTCAAATTATAAAAAAAACTTGATTGGACTCCAACTTCGTCAAAATCGAAATTTTTGCTGTGATGGTATTTTTGATAAAAAGCCAAAGTAGAAAAAGAGAATTTTCTGTTTTTATCTAAAGACTTGACCGAAAGTAATGTGAAATCTGTTTTGTTATTACCAGATGCTAATTCTAACTGCGTTATTTGTGAAAATGTTTGATGGCTGACTATTGTCGCCATTATTAAGGAAATAAATAGTGCTGATGTTTTCATAATGCAAACCTATTATGGTTTGCATTGATTAAAAATAATGTAGATTAAGAATTCAATTTTTTTCTTAAAACGCTTAAAAACTCGGGTGTAATTCCAAGGTAAGAAGCAATGTTTTTTTGAGAAATTCGCAATTCAAATTTTGGGTACTTTTTAATAAAAGTGAGGTATCTTTGTTCGGCTGTGAAAGAAATATTCTGATTGTTTCTTTCGATATATGTTGTTAGAGAGCGTTGATATAAGATTCTAAAAAACTTTTCAAATTTAGGTATTTTGTCAAGTAATAATTCTAAATCAGATTTTGAAATTTGTAAAACTTCGGTGTCTTCTAATGCCTCTATATTAAAAACCGTAGGTGTTCTCGTCACAAAACTTGCTATATCTCCAGTCCACCAATCTTCTATGGCAAACATTGAGATATGCTCAAATCCATTATTGTCAATGGTATAATTTTTTACGCATCCATTTATAATAAACAGTTCATATTTTGAAACCTCTCCATTTCTTAAAAGCATTTCCTTTCTTTTGTATTTTCTTGTACTTAAAAGTGAAGTGAAGAAATTTAGTTCTTCGCCATCAAGTTCAATAAATCGTTTTACATTATTTATTATTCGGATGTACATAATATGAGGATGCTTATTTTAGTTGTTTGGAATTGCACCTATTTTTTTGATAATTGATTAATTTTTGTTGAAATACTCGATTTTTTTCCTTGTCTCGTCCTAAAATATGGCTACAGGTTAAAATTGATTTTACGCTGATAATTTATATACCATATTTGGTGTTTTAAAGTCTAAAGATAAGTGTAATCTTTCTTGGTTCTATAAATTAATTGCATTTTTTGCAGCTCTTTTATCGTGAGCAGTATTCATAAAGGTTTGATCCAGATAAAATTCATCTTTTAATATTCAATTTATCAGAGTACAATGTTTTTAATTAGTTTAATAAAATGGTTTTAGCCAGCAAATGATGTCCTAAGTGGCGGTCAAAATAAAAAGATATTTAAGAAAAAGCTGTTGTTTTATTAACTCTTGTCATATCAAAAAGGTGGTAAGATTATTTCGAAAATTTTCACCAATTGGGACTTCAGTTTTTCCAATTTCAATATCATTTTTTGTATATGCAGTAATTTTATCCTTATTGATGATATATGAACGATGTACTCTTATAAACCTTTCATCTAACTTTTCTTCAAAAGCTGATATACTCGATTTAGTAATATGTCCTTTTTTCTCTAAATGTATTTTAACATAGTCTTTTAAACTTTCTATATATAAAATAGAATCCAAATGCACTTTTACCTGTTTTCTATCTTCTCTTACATAAATAAAAGCATCTTTGTTTTCTAGAACAGGAACCTTAATTAGATTAGAAACACTTCCTCTTTGCAAAGTCTTAAACTTTTCTATTGCATTAAAGAAACGCTGAAAGGTTATAGGCTTTAAAATATAATCAACCGCATTTAACTCAAACCCTTCAACAGCATAATCTCTATAGGCTGTAGTAAAAATAACTTTAGGCTTCTGTATTAGGTTTTTAAAAAAATCGGTGCCTTTTAAAACAGGCATCTCAATGTCTAAAAACAATAAATCTATCGTTTCTTCTTGGAGTATCTTACTAGCCTCAATTGCACTACCGCAAGAAGCAATCAATTCAAAATCATTCAATTGATCCAAATGTGTCTTTATAAGTCCTCTCGCCAACTTTTCATCATCAACTATTAAACATTTGTATGTCATTTTACAGGCAATTTTAAACGTACGTTAAAGCAATTAGTATCTTCTTTAAGATCTAAAGAATAGTTGTCTAAATATAATAATTTCAGCTGTTTTTTTACGTTGGTTAATCCAATGGTTTCTTTATTCGCAGACGCCATATTTCTTGCTATGGAATTTGTAATATCAAACTGAATAAACTTTCCTTCTATAGATATCTTTATATGTATATGTGCCTTCTTTAGTTCTTGGGAAACCCCATGTTTGAAAGCATTTTCGATAAAAGTTAAAAGAATTAATGGTGCAATTCTAACATCGATTTCCACATTTTTATTAAAACTAATATCTACACGTTCATCATATCTGACTTTTTCCAAAGCAAGGTAGTTTTCTATTAGTTCAATTTCCTTTTTCAAGGGCACATATTTTTCATTACAACCATACAGCATATAATCTAACATCTCTGAAAGTTTTTCAATGACTTCTAGAGCTTCATCCGATTTGTTAATGGATAAGGCATATAAATTGTTAAGTGTGTTAAACAAAAAGTGTGGGTTTAACTGGTGTTTTAATGTAGTGAGCTCTGTCGATTTTTTTTGCTCGTTTAATTGTAAATAGGTTTGCTTTTCTTTATAAAATTTGGCGGTCACCAATAATATGGTAGGGGTTAAGAATTTAATAGTTTTACCTGCAAACATTTGAATGTTAAAAATATGGAGCTTAATACCTTTTATGGAATCATATTCAGTTATAGCTCCATTGTTTTCAAAATACTTAGGTCGGTAATAGAATTCCATAATGAATACAAAGAGAATATATACACTGGCTAATAATAGTAGTAAGCCAAGTCCGAATTGAATATTTTTCTTGGGTGTTAAATATTGAGGTATTAAGACATAAAGACAACAATAGGCTATAATAATTTGAATAGAAATTAAAAGGGCTCTGGATTCGATTGCTTCTTTGTAGCTACCAAAATATTCCATTTCGGTAGTAATGATAAAATATAAGAATACAGCAGTCCAAAACAATAAGTGTCGGACTAATGGAATACTAAAAAATATTGATATTTTTTTTAAACGGCTCATTTGCGCACTAATATACAACTTTAATGAAGCTGGATTTTAAAAGTCGCTAAAATTTGGTTTTTTGTAGCTAAACATAGAAATAACATAGACCAAACCTAATGTCTTCCGAATAATACTTTATAAAGCCGAAAATCAGGTATTTGTCTACTTTTTAAAATAACAAGGCATGTTTAAGATAGTTTTGCTCTCCGAAAGTGCTTTAAAATTTAAGCACCTTGTTTAACTTTTTAATTTAATTAAATGAAGATAATTGTATTTCTTTTAATGTTAGTTTTGGGAATGTTTTATGCACAGGCTCAATCTGAATTAGATTCAAGTAAAATAGTTTTTAGTAACAGTAGTATTCAATTAGATGGAGAACTGAATGAACCAATATGGAGTGATTTAATTCCCGAAGGAGGATTCCTTAATTACATGCCAAACAATGGCGATTTAGCGACTCATAAAACCGAAGTAAAAATGTTTCATAACGGTAAAAATTTGTACATAAGTGCTGTATATCAAGATACCACTCCTGATATTCAAATTGGATCTTTAAAACGAGATCATATTGGGGCTTCTGGTGCGGATAGTGATTCATTTGCTATAATTCTTGACACCTATAATCAACAACAATCTGGTTATTTCTTTATCGTTAATATGGGAGGTGCATTAATCGATGCATTGTTATCTAGAAATGGAGATGGTTTCTGGGTTAGTACAAGTTGGAACACCATTTGGAATGCTAAAACTTCTGTAAAAGGGAATTTAAAAATATTCGAGATAAAAATTCCTTTAAAGGCGTTAGGTTACAAGGCAGATACCCTAGAATGGGGAGTTATGTTTCACACAAGAAATATTAAAATAAATGAGTGGACGACCAGTACGCCAATAGATCGTAATTATAAGCAATTTGATTTACGATTTACTAAGTCTTTTGAGGTGGAAAACCTGTCAGAGAATAAATCGTCTCGATTTGCTGTAACGCCATCCCTTACTATGAATCATTCGGAGGATGTTACTAATGATATCAAAGATACTATGGTAAAGCCAAGTGTAGATGTGCAATATAATGTAAGCTCTTCCTTAAAACTAGATGCCACAATAAATCCAGATTTCTCACAGATAGATGTCGATAGACAGGTAACCAATTTAAGTCGTTTCTCAGTATTTTTTCCTGAACGACGTAATTTCTTTTTAGAAAATAGCGATCTTTTTACAAACCTTGGTGTTGGTGACGTGAACCCTTTTTATTCCCGACGTATTGGTTCAGATAGCGATATATCCTTCGGATTAAAATTATCTGGAAACATTGCTGAGAAAACACGTTTAGGTATACTGAACGTAGCAACAAAAGCAAAAGACGATAATCCCGCCCAGAATTACGGAGCCTTAGTGGTGCAACAACAATTGTCCGAAACCTTTACAGCAACTGGTTTTGTTATCAATAGGCAGGAAACTGATGGCTTTTCCTTTTTAGATGATTATAACAGAGTGGCTGGAATTAACTTAAATTATCAATCGAAAAATAATAAATGGGCGGGGCTTGCAAATTTTGCTGGCAGTTCTACCAATAATATCTTTGGAGATAATAATTTTTATAATATAGGAGTTTGGTACAATAACAAAAGTGCATCTGGTTATGCAGGGATTAGGAAAGTGGAAAAAAATTATATTACTGATGTTGGTTTTGTACCACGATTATATAATTACGATGCAACTTCTAATAGTATCATAAGAGAAGGATACGCACAATCTAGTGGTCGTTTTACATTGACTAAGTTCTACAAAGACTCTAAAACCTTTGATAATTATCGTTATTTTAATCTATCAAATAATACGTATTGGGATGATCAAGGTGAAGTTTTACAGGCTAGGAATGTTTTAAATAATAACTTAACATTTAAGAATCAGTCTTCTATTTATGGATGGATAATTCATGAGTACGTCAACTTAAAATATGCCTTCGATTTATTCCAAAATGGAAATGCCATTGTGGTCGATCAGTATAATTATGTGAATTCTGGTTTGGGGTATTCTTCTGCTGATAATAAAAAATTTCAATTTGGTGGTACTGCTAGCTTTGGCACCTATTATAGTGGGCATAGAAATCGTTTGTCAATGAATGTGCAATATAGGTTAATGCCTTTAGCCCGTTTGCAGTTAAGTTACGAGAGTAATGCAATTGATTTAAAAGAGTTGGGAAAAGACAATTTTCAATTGACAAGATTTACAGGTGAAGTTTTCTTTTCCAATCGATTAAACTGGACCACTTATATACAGTACAATACGCAGTTTGATAATTTTAATATCAATAGTCGCTTACAGTGGGAGTACAAACCTATGTCTTATATCTATTTGGTGATTTCTGATAATTACAATCAAGATATTATTCGTAAAAATTGGGGTGTCGCTTTTAAAATGAATTATAGGTTTGATTTTTAAGGATTGTTATTTCATGGAAATACAAATTTCAAATGTTCGTCCTGAAATATAGCTACTTAAATCTCACAATTAATTGTCCTCTTTTTTATTGCAAGTCCAGTTTTGTTACACTCACTTTTTTAAACAAAGTTTCAGACGAACAAGCAGTAAATATTTTAAGAAAATTTATTGATAATGTAAAAAAGAGAAGTATTGATTTTCAATATATATGGATTGTTGAACGACAAACTAAAAACAATGAGTTTAAGGGAAACCCACATTTTCATATGATAACTAATAAATATTGGAAAATTAACAAGTGGTGGAATTACTGATTAACTCTACAACAAAAGAATGGGATAATACCAAGACAAAAAGGATTTAAACCAACTTCTGCATTTGATGTGAAACAACTAAATTCGAATAACATTAGAAGAATAACATCTTATGTTACCAAATATGTTACTAAAAATGATGCTAAATTTAAATGTCAATTATGGAATTGTTCTAGAAAAGTATCTGAATTATATACAGACTTTTACACCAAAGAAGACTTTACCGACCAATTTGTGAAACTTAATCCAATTTCTAAAGAGTTTATAGACAAAGACTACAAAAGCCCCATACTCAATGTTAAAATGATCGAATTAAATAGGCAAACTATTGCTCTTTATAAAAGGTTGGATAATAAAAATAAAGAAATTATATAGATTTTGAATAAGGTAAAGATTTAATAAAATCCTCCATAAATTCCCAATCTATCTCTTCATTTGGAGTCACAGGAAGAGAAATAGTATCTTTTGAAAATTTATTATAAAATGCCTTTCGCCCAAAAAAATATTTTTCCCTATTTTGATTAATTATAGTAGAAATAAAAAGGCCATTATAAATATTTAATTTATCATGTTTAAAAATACTGACCTCGTCACTAGCTGTAAACTCCCCTTCTATATAATAACATTTACCAAATGTTGTGTATATAAGAGCATCCTGAGAAACAAACAACGGGTTTGATATTAAATCCGTTAAACCATTATTATAATCCGAAGCTGAAAAGTATAAAGTAGATCCCTCTAGTCTATCTGTTTTAATTAATCGCATCCCTCTTGATATTGATCTATTAAACACCTTCTTTAATTCAAACTCTTTCCAAGTCGATACATCAATTCTACTCAAAAGTTCTCCAGATAATTCAGTGGATGGGACTTGCTTATTAAAAACTATTTTCTTTGATATGTTTTTAATGTAATTCTCCATATAGCACCAATCAGGTTGCAAATTACTATTTAAAGGCAATAAAATATTCTCTTTTGCTAACCTACTATCGCTTATTTCACGAGCGAAATTATACTTTATTTTCATCGCTTCTATAATAGGTTTTAAAAATAACGCCAAATAATTATTGAATTTTACAGATTCGTCCTTAATTTTAATTACAGTACAATGATCAGAACATACAAACTCATAAGGGTGATAAAAACAATACCCAACACTACCACTATTATTTATTGTCATAGCATTGTGATAGATAGTCATATAATTTGGTGGGTCAATATAATTATCTATACCATTATTGTTTTTAGATGAGGAAATATATGCTATCTCCCCATCAGTTTGATCTAATTTAGTTAATCTTTTTCCTCGTTTAAAAAAAAAGACCTTTTTAAATTCAAATTCTCCCCAAACTACTTCATTATTTTCCATTATCATCTAAAGTATCAATTGCTGAAATTTGATTTTCATTCAAAATTTCTAATAATGAAATTTCATCAATATTCTTATTTAATAATCCCAATTTAAGTTTTGTAGAAAAAATAACATACTCTTTCACACTTTTTGAAAAAGCTTTTTGATCAAGATTACTGTAATCAGTTTTTGAATGTGCTTGAATTATCCATTCATCATTTTTTGCTATTTTTGTCTTCACAACATTTATATTATCTATATATGGATCAGGATCTTTAAGTTTTATTAATAAATCTTTTTTTACAGAATTCCATTTGTTAAGAACATCTGTTCTTCCTCTATTCTTTGAAAGTACGAAGCCATCATCCTTAAGATTTATCAACACTACATCTTTATCATTGTGTGGAAAATTAGTTTCAAAAACTGCAATTGCGGTATGGGTTGATGCATTTGGCTGGAACAATTCACCCGGCATATTAATTACATATTTCAAAGTATGTTTTGATAGAATTCTATTTCTAACAATATCATCCTTAAAAAAAGTCGAAAGAGGAGCTATAATAACACCATACCTACTCACAGTATCTAGCAACTTTTCTAAAAATTGAATTTCTTTTTTTGTTGGATTTTTCTTATTATCTCTTCCGCCATAAGGAGGGTTTATAAATCCAATAGAAGGATTTATTCCTTCCGCAGCAAGAGAATTTATAATTTCAGTAGATTTATCGGAAAACGTATCAATGTTATAAATACGAGATTTTCCATCACCTCTAAACAACATATTAGAAATAGCCAAGGAATACATAGTGCTACTTTTTTCAAATCCAATTAATTGATTCTGTTTTAATTTTTTAATCCTATCAACCTTATCGCTTAAACTAGAATTCTTAATTTTTCCAATTAATTCGTTCATACCCGAGATAAGAAATGCACCTGTCCCACAACAAGTATCAAGTATTACATCATTGGTTCTTATTTCAATTAATTCAGTAAATAGTTTAGTAATATGGTTTGGGGTTAATACAATCCCTTTTTTTACATTTGCAACACCAGCATATCTTAAAAATTCTTCATAGAACTTCCCAATGATATCATAATTAGTGTTTTTATTAAAAAGAGGTATAACATTGCTTTCTAACTCTGTTAATATATCTTTTAAAATGTCTGAGGAAGTTAAATCATTATCTGTTTTAATAAAAGCTAACTCATTTACTAATACATTAATTTTATCAATATCAATCCCTTCATTTGTAAGTATATCCTCAATTGTGGTCGGTATGTTTCTTATAATATTTGCAGTTGTCCAATTCGAATAACTTTGTTTAAAATCATTATGTAAATTCTCCTTATCATAAAGACAAATCATTAAAGCACTCAATAAAACAGGTCTTTTTTGAGAATCTAATGTTCTCAGCAATCTATTTATTTCACTTGAAGATGTTGAAATATTTTTAGAAATATTCTCTAAATCAATGTTTTCAAAAAAAGCTATATAATCTTTTTCATCTAATATTTCTCTTGTATCAATATCTTTAATCTTACCATTAGATATAACATATGTTGAAATTAAATGATTGTATTCATCATTAATATCGCCTGAAAAAGCAATACCTACTATTGCCCAATTTTTAAAATGTTTTGCTAAAGATTCTTTGAAAGGTTCTAATTTTTCATTAGTAAAAAAAGAAAGATAATGAACAATTCCATCTACAGCAAAACTAATTGGTTTATCACCAGTTTTAGAAGCATGATCATTTATTGAATCTTTATTTTCAATAAGCATTAATAATTTCTTTGAATTATTTACATACAATAAATCAGGTTCTCCTCGAAAACCTGTACCTCTTTTACTTGCAACATTAAGTACTTCTTGAACAAAACTATCATTAGTCTTTTTAGTTTCCCAAGATTCGCAAAAATCTTTCTTATTAGACAAATAATTATACAAGTCTATATCCGTTTTAGCCTCATTTTTTCCTCTCTTAGCCATATTAAAATTCTAATTTACCTTGTTTGCTATTAATCTGCTTGATATATTTTACCGATTTCTCAGCAGCCAAAAAAACACTCTCAGAACAATTATTATTATAAGCTTCATTAGCAAACTTATCTGCAAAAAAAAGATTCTTAACATCTTCAATTTCAATCTCTAAAATTTGAGATAACTTTAACAACTTTGTTTTACTAAATTTTTGAGTGCCATTCTCAATTCTACTAATGGCGCTTGAATTTATTCCAATCATTGCCCCAAACTCAGTTTGAGTTAACTCTCTTTTTTCTCTTTCGCTCCTAAGGAAGTTTCCAAAACTTTTCATTAAAAAAATTACATTTATTGATTTGATCTATTATTAGCAAATATATAAATAAAATGCTAATATTACATCAAGTGTCAAATTCTAAAGAAATCACAATTACTATAGAATAAAAAATTGTCCCCTTATTCACCCCCTAAAAAGAAAAAACCCTGTAAATCAATTGACTTACAAGGTTTTATATTTAATTTTTGTGGTCCCACAAGGGCTCGAACCTTGGACCCCCTGATTATGAGTCAGGTGCTCTAACCAACTGAGCTATGAGACCTAAAATAGGTGGCAAAAATAATACTTATTTATATGATGCACAATATTTATT
>Ga0209345_10006055_pt1 | contig 11048 bp, 9 predicted proteins | sample Cruoilmetagenom7_FD_187294 | JGI IMG/M metagenome (GOLD analysis project Ga0209345, IMG submission 187294) | Oil polluted marine microbial communities from Coal Oil Point, Santa Barbara, California, USA - Sample 7 (SPAdes) (version 2) | ecosystem: Environmental > Aquatic > Marine > Oil seeps ...
AAGCACCTCTTATACATTGGTGTTTTATTCTTAAAACCTAAAAGTTTAAAACTGTTTTTAATAACGCTTGGCATAAACACATAAGTATTCTAAATTATTTATAAGATTTGTAGTATTGAAACCATTCACGGTTTATTCAAACAACAACAACTGTCCTGTATAAAATCGCTCAACTTCTACAATGGGAGGTTCATTAACAGAAATTAAATTACCTGTACTTTTAAGATTTCCTGTAAGTTTTTGTTGTGGATTTACAACCATATCATTACTACTACGGTGAAAAACATGAACGTTTTGAGCCAATAAGTGTTCTCCTTCAAAACGACCAGAACCGGAATAAAAGCCCACAAATAAATCTTCTACAACACCATTTATATAATAAAAGGAAAGATTATTGGACTCAATATTTAGTCTTTCTGAATTAATTTGGAGTCTAAAATCACCAACTGCAAACTCACTTATTCCATTAAAATCTTCTGAATACAAGTTTAGGGTATTGTAATTTAAAACACCATCAGAAGAAATAGAGTATTGGGTTGATGTTCTTATTTCTTTAAGGTTTGGTGCTTCAACATAAATTTTAGTGATACCATAATCTCTTACATAATTACAAGAATTATGATCTGTTAATACCAGTTGGTTACCAATAACTTCAACCTTAACATCGTTAATTAAATGTTCCCCTGTTTCAATAATCACTTTATATTCTGGAGCTTCTTTAATTATTAATTCAATATCTCTATTAACAATAATACGCTCAAAGTCTAACACAACAACCTCTTGCTGTATAATATTACCTGAAGCTTGAAAACAATCATTAACATCTTCGCTATTGCAAGCACAAAATAGAAAAAGCGTAAGTATGTATAAAATTATCTTATTCATGTATTTATAAAATTTTAAAAGTGCCCTTACTAAATAAATATTAAACTTACAGCCTTACTCCTACACCAAACTCAACAGCTTCAGCTTTTGCACCATGCGATTTTAGTGTAACGGCTCCAAATAAGGTCTTGCCAAAATAGCGTTTTAAACCAATCCTTAAATAAGTTCTCCCTTCAAAATCATAAGGATAATACACATAATAGCCTACTTGAGTTTCAACAGACATTTTATTGACAAATAATTCGTGCCCTACAAATAATCCGACGCGTTTATAGTCATCATCTCTGTTTACATTTAATTCAGGATATGCAACCGATTGGTAATAAATTAGTTCTTTCAAAAAATTAGAAAAGAACACATCTGTACCAAACTGAATAGCGCTATAATGGCTTAATCGTTTATCTGCATAAGCCGAAAGCACATAAAAGGAATATTGGCCACTACCTATAATGTCACTTTCGTTAATACCAGACCTAAAAGCTAAATTATATTTTATCTTTTCAGTGAATTTACCATCAACACTATCAGTAATAAAATCTTTATCTTCTGATGCTAAATTATAAGTTAAACCCAGATTAAACGAAATGGTATTAACACTTGTGTTTGGTGCCTTTACATTAGCATTAGAATAATGCACTAAGGTAACACCGGTTTGCAAACCAAATCCATTAAAAAGGCGGTCTTTTTTATAATTGAACATTAGATAGGTTGAACTCAAAATATCAGATCCAAATGCAATATTTTTTGGATTTTCATATTTATCGTAAGGATTAGTACTATACACTAAACCTTGAGCAATACGCAACATTAAATGGCGCTTAAAGAAATAAAAATTGTAATGTCCGTAGAGTCCAATATTATTCCCTAATACATCATTTTTTAAATCTTGATACATAAAAGACACGCCGTATTCTGGATAATTATAGCGTTGCTCCCAAACTTTGTTTCCATAAGTTTTTTTATTAAAACTAAAAACAAAACCTTCTGGGTGACCTTTAATTAAGTGGAGAATATCATTGTTGTGAAGTGCTATGTTTCCACCAAAATAATTGAAATCGAAATACGTATTTTTTTTATCGTCTTGTGCGTAGAGCACAACTGAGGTGAGTAATAAAATTATACTTAATAAATTCCGCATTGACTATTATTGAGCAGCAAAAATAATCAATAAATACAATTAATAATTGTATTCTAAAATCTAAACTATGACACAAAAAGTGACGCTAGTAAAGAAACAACTGTTAGCAACACAATTTGCACTGCAAATTTAAAATCTGACTTATGCTTTTTAATTAATTTCATCTTTTCTGAGGCTTAATAATACAGTACAAATATCTCATTAAAAGTCTTTTTGTTTGTTAATTAAAGCCTAAGAAATAGTTATCTATTTATGTGCTTAATTAATATTAAACACAGAATTAATTCTCTAATTTACAAACAAGAGATCTAACTTAATTACGTTATTAAATCTTCATTCCATTTAATTTTTCTACTTTTGCCTTATTAAAATTTAAGAGGAAAAATTTGTCTGATTGCAACCTCTAGTACTGAAACCATTTTCAGTACCTGTTCTTTAAAGAGCAGATTCTGAAATTATTTCAGAATAAAAAATGCTAAAGCAGTAAGTTATGTACTTCTCTAGCGACTTGTAATCTAAGTTTTTCAGCAAATAACCATAACCTAAACATAGGAATTTATGCCATATTTATTTACCTCAGAAAGTGTTTCTGAAGGCCATCCAGACAAAGTAGCAGATCAAATTAGTGATGCTTTAATTGATAATTTTATAGCCTTTGACCCAGAATCTAAAGTCGCTTGCGAAACCTTAGTAACCACAGGACAAGTAGTGCTTGCAGGTGAAGTAAAGTCGAATACTTATTTAGATGTTCAGAAAATTGCAAGAGATACCATAAACAAAATAGGTTATACTAAAAGTGCCTATATGTTTGATGGCAATTCTTGTGGAGTATTTTCAGCAATACACGAACAGTCAGAAGACATAAATCGCGGTGTTGATAGAGCAACTAAAGAAGAACAAGGCGCTGGCGACCAAGGAATGATGTTTGGCTACGCAACAAACGAAACCGATAACTATATGCCTTTGGCCTTAGATTTATCGCATAGAATTTTAAAAGCATTGGCAGAATTACGTCGCGAAAATAAAGATATCACCTATTTACGCCCAGATTCTAAAAGTCAAGTAACAATTGAATATAGCGATGACAATACACCTCAACGTATAGATTCTATTGTAGTCTCTACACAGCATGATGATTTTGATGCAGAAGATAAAATGTTAGCTAAAATTAGAAAAGATATTGTTGAAATATTGATTCCAAGAGTAGTTGCTAACTTACCAGAACACATCCAATTATTGTTTAATGATGATATAACTTACCACATTAATCCAACTGGGAAATTTGTTATTGGCGGACCGCATGGCGATACAGGCTTAACAGGTCGTAAGATTATTGTTGATACTTATGGAGGAAAAGGTGCCCATGGTGGAGGTGCATTCTCTGGAAAAGATCCAAGTAAAGTAGACAGAAGTGCAGCGTATGCAACCAGGCATATTGCAAAAAATTTAGTTGCAGCTGGGTTATGTGAAGAAATATTAGTGCAAGTATCTTATGCTATTGGTGTTGTAGAACCAATGGGAATTTTTATAGATACATATGGCACTTGTCCTTTTAACTTAACAGATGGTGAGATTGCAAAAAAAGTAGAACAGCTTTTTGATATGCGACCAGCAGCAATAGAAGAACGACTAAAACTACGTCAACCAATGTATAGCGAAACCGCTGCTTATGGACATATGGGAAGAACAAACGAAGTTGTAAGTAAAACATTTGAACAACCAAATGGAGAACCTATAACTTTAGATGTAGAATTGTTTACTTGGGAAAAGTTAGATTACGTAGATAAAGTAAAAGCTGCGTTTGATATTTAAAACTAAATAGACTTTGTAAAATTTCACAAAAACACCCTTGTTAAAATATTAGCAAGGGTTCGCATTAAAGAGGGTTTTCAAGCTCCATTTGGACCCAAAAGCCCAAACATTCCGTTTTCTAACTCTAGGCTTACATTGTCTAAGGCGCTTTCGCACCATACGCATAAGTTTTCGATAAATTGTTGATTTTTAGTGTACACTTAGGAAAATATTTTTTTAATCACATCGAGATAAACCTTTATAAATATAGAAGCCCAAAAACAAGAAAGGGTTGTCTAGGGTAAATTAATATTTAGTACTCATTCTTTTTGTTATAAAAAATTTTAATCTCCTGCTATTTGTAATTCAGCTAGTTTCAAATTATTTATTGCATCCTGACTTTTAGGATTTAATTTAACTGCTTTTTTAAAATCTTCAATAGCTGAGGGTAACCTATTTGAAATTGCAAAAGCTATACCTCTATTGTTGTATGACCTTGATGATTTTGGATTCAATAAAATCGCTTGACTATAATTAAAAATTGCTAGATCATTTTTCCCTATTTTTCTATAGGTATTTGCTAATGAATAATAAGTGTTATAGCTTTTTGAATCTAACTCTAGTGCTCTATTGTAATTTTCTATTGCTAAATTATTTTTGTTGATAATATCATAATTCATCCCTAATCCACAATATGCATCACTATTATTTGGATCAATTTTAATGATTGCTTTATAATCTTTTATAGATTTAGGGTAATCATTTATGATAAAAAATGCTGCTGCTCTATTGTTTAATGCCTGTATAGAAAAAGGTTGAATCTTAATAATTTTATCAAAATCATCTATTGCTGTTTTATGTTTATTCAGCAAATAATAAGATATTCCTCTTTGTATTAGCGCAGCTATATTAAAGGAATCATACTTTAATACTTCATCAAACTTCTTTATTGCTTTAGGGAATTCATTATTTTTTTTTAAATATATTCCATCTTTCAATAACTTGGAAAATTTATTATTTAATGTTTTCGTATATGCCCATTCTAATTCTTCACCAGAGGAATTAAAAATAAAAGTTCCATTTTCTGAAATTCTTTGTGTCGAATCAACTAATGTAAAAACTATTTCTTTTTCTTTAATTTCACTTACCCTGACTATATATGCTTTTGAAATTTTTAAATGACTATCTGCTATTTCTGACTTTAAAGCAATATTAAAACCAGTCATATTAGCTGCAATGCTTGGATATATCAAGCCGTCAACCATTTCCGTATCAGTTAAATGCTCGAAAATAGATATTGATAGTTTATAAAGATCTTCACTTCCGTTTTGAACTTTTTTTGTGAATTCTTTTTTTAGGAAATTATAAATTAAGTTAATTTTCTCTCCATTCTCACTTTGAAATAATGTGTTATCTGATTCAACTTTCAAATCAGTAGTCACCCCTATATTTTGGACAGAAGTTTCCTTTGCTTCACATTCTACAATAGTTATTAAATCTCCTATTTTAGGATACAATTCATATATACTTATTCCTCCTGAATTACTACAATAAAAAATTTGTTTATTAACTCTGTTTACTCTTCCTAATTTTTCAATGAATTTAGTTGGAGGATACCACAATTCAGATTTTTTATTAAATACACCTATTCTTCCACGATACAATTTACTCCCATTAAGCATTTTGAATGTTTGAAACGGTACAAAACGAGTTATTTTATTGGTTAATTTTTTGAAGTCATCTATTGAAGCTATTTTCGAATCAATGGACTCCCATTGAGATATCTCTTTCGTAATTTCTCTAATAGATTTCTTGCTAAATTCTAGACTAGTTTTATCAAAACCATTCATGTGTTTTTGGTATGAGTTACTTTCTCAAATAGGTAATAAAAGAAAACGCAAAGGCATGCTTCTCGTCAACCTTATGAGTCGTTCTGCTCACTTCTTGCCATTTAGATTTGTCTATCTCAGGAAAAAAAGTGTCAGCATCTTTAAATTCAGAGTGAACACGTGTAATTTCAATTTTATCAACCAAAGGCATAGCTTGTTTATAGATTTCTCCACCGCCAATAATAAAAGGTTGTTTGTCTAGTCTTGCAGCATCAAGAGCATCTTCTAATGAATTTACTATAATGACTCCACTTGGAGCCTTATAATCTTCCTGTCGCGTAATAACAATATGCGTTCTGTTAGGTAGTGGTTTTGGAAAACTTTCAAACGTTTTGCGTCCCATAATAATATGATGACCGTTGGTTAAGGATTTAAATCGCTTAAGATCGTCACTTAAATGCCAAATTAAATCATTGTCTTTTCCGATAGCATTATTTTCTCCTGCAGCAACAATAATAGTTAATTCGTTAGATTTTTTTTTTTCTGAAGCGTTAGGCAAATTTTTAGCTTCGTTGTAAGCTTGGGTCTGCGCTATTTTAGTCTCTTCCTTTAGAAAGTTCTGCTTCAATTTATCAATACGTACCTGTTGTGCACTAACTAACTTTTCTAGTTGTTGCTTCTCCCAGTCCTTACCCATAAATTTATTGGTTATAAAAACACTCACAAAGTGGTAAATAAATAAAAAGAACCATGCAATTATAGCATACACAAACCAATCAATACCTGCAATCTTAAAATCTTTTTTAATACCTAAAACAGTATTGGCCACGATTAAAAAGACAGCACCAATTAAGAATATAACAAAATGAATGTACAAACGCTTTTTTTGTTTTATGCGTTTTTGAGCGTTTTCTATAAGCTCTAACTGATCTTTATCTATAGTTGAAACCTGTTTTTTCTTACCAAACATAATCGTAATTTAATAAGATAAAGATACTTGTTTTTTTAGTAAATCAATATTGTGAATTAAAGACTTTGAAGAAAAGCTTCTAACGAAAACGATATTACTGATAATCAGCCACCAAGCAATTCCGCTTAACACTAACAATCCAATAAATTAAGTGTTCATATTTTACATTCTAAATAAAAATTAATGGCAATTTTATGAAATCGATAATTCTTTAGTTTTTAAGTACTTAATCAATATTATATGCGCTATTCTTTTATATTTTTGTGTTGTAATTAAATCTATTATTATGGCAATTAAAAAGCAGTATTTAAAAAGTAAGCCCGTTTGTAAGGTAACATTTTCTGTCCCTGCAGAAGCGGCTAAAAGTGTAGCAGTTGTTGGGAGCTTTAACCAGTGGGATACTACAAAAGCGACTAAATTAAAGAAATTAAAAAACGGAACCTTTAAAGGTACTGTTGATTTAGCACGTGATAATTCTTACGAATTCAGATACCTTATTGATGGAGCTTATATTAATGACGACGAGGCTGATTCTTATGCTTATAATGAATTTGCAGGGGAAGAAAATTGCGTAATCAATCTATAGGACTTTTCTATAAAAAACATAAAAAAAGCGTCTCAATTTAGTTTGAGACGCTTTTTCTTTTATCCTAACAATCTAACCGTCATTAAACAAGCAAAGCGTATATCTACAGGCTTCCCTTTAACGGTTCCTGGTGCCTTAAATCTAGGCATACGTTTTATCAGCTGAATCACATCTATAGCAATAGCTTTATGATGTGCTTTTACATTAATTTGTTCTGTTTTACCTTTTTTATTAATGGTAAATTCTACAAAGAATTCGGTGGCTAAATCCGTTGGAAAGACTTTATCTGCTAACTCATAGTTAAAGCTCACTTTAATATAATCCATGATTTTATCAGATGTACACTTTTTAGTCTCTTCAAAACTTAATTCTTGTTTACAACCTCTAAAAACAGGATACGTACCATCCTCTCGTTCTTGAGCACTTAAAGATAAGCTGCAAAGAAAGGTCATAACAAATACAAATAATTTCATAGAGAAAATTTAAACGGCAACTTTACCTTTAATATGTGGATGCGGATTGTAATCGACCAATGTAAAATCTTCAAATTTAAAGTCGAAAATATCTTTTATTTCAGGGTTTAAAATCATTTTAGGCAATGGTCTAATATCTCTAGACAATTGTAATTCTAGCTGTTCCTTATGGTTATTGTAAATATGTGCATCACCAAAAGTGTGAATAAAATCTCCTGCTTCATAGCCACAAACTTGAGCCATCATCATCGTAAACAAAGCGTAAGATCCAATATTGAAAGGCACACCTAAAAAGATATCTGCGCTACGTTGGTAAAGCTGACAAGACAATTTCCCATCTGCTACATAAAACTGAAAAAAGGCATGACATGGTGGTAAAGCTGCCTTACCATTAGCCACATTCTCTGAAAATGATTTAGACGTATCTGGTAAAACTGAAGGGTTCCAAGCTGAAACCAACATTCTTCTGCTGTTTGGATTATTTTTTAAAGTTGTTATAACCTCTTTAATCTGGTCTATTTCTTCACTTGCCCAATTTCTCCATTGATGTCCGTAAACAGGTCCTAAATCTCCATTTTCATCAGCCCATTCATTCCAAATTCTTACTCCATTATCGTTGAGATATTTAATATTGGTATCCCCTTTTAAGAACCAAAGCAATTCGTATATAATAGACTTTAAATGCAGTTTTTTGGTTGTAACCATTGGAAAACCTTCGCTTAAATCGAAACGCATTTGGTAACCAAAAACACTTGTTGTTCCAGTACCTGTACGGTCTCCTTTATCATTACCTTCTGCTAAAACGTGCTTTACTAAATCGTGATATTGTTTCATAATATTCCCCACGAAAGTGGGAATCTGTTTAAATTAAACTTTAGTCCTATATTATAAGACACTTCGCCTTGCTTTGCAATGTACTTTCAACAAAAATATATTTTCATTTCAGTAATGCTAAGTGTGACAAATGCTATAAAATGCAATTACGAATTTAGGTAAATGTTAAATAATCACTTGAAATATCATGTGGCAGATATTAAAAGTTATTAACGAGTTAGATTTGAAGTGGTGTTTATTCTAAACCATTATGAGATTCCTGCTTTCTCTGAAATTTGTTACCCTATAATCATACCTGCAATAGTCGCAGATATTAAAGAAGCAATCGTTCCACCTATTAAAGCTTTCATTCCAAATTTAGATAATTGCTTACGCTGTCCTGGTGCTAAAGACCCAATACCACCAATTTGAATTCCTATAGAAGCAAAATTAGCAAATCCGCAAAGCATATAAGTTGCCATAATAATAGACTTCTCATACGTAAGGTGTGTTGCATTTGCAGCATTTTTCAAATCAGCCAATTGAATATAACCTATAAACTCACTTGCTGCTAATTTAATACCTAAAAGTTGCCCCATCATCATAACATCTTCTTTCGCAACTCCAATTAACCACATTAATGGTGCAAAAACAGTTCCCAAAATAGCTTCAAGAGAGAAACTAGAGTAAGGTGTATTTGCTGCCATCCAACCATTTAAGGTCGTTATATCTCCAACCCAACCTAGAATACCATTTATCATGGCTATAAAAGCAACAAATACAAGAAGCATTGCCCCAACATTTACAGCTAATTTTAGACCTTCTGTTGTTCCATTTGCTATAGCATCAAGAATGTTGGCTCCAATTTTTTCTTGTGACACTGAAACATCAGTATTTATTTTCTCTGTTTGTGGAAATAATATTTTTGAAATTACAATAGCTCCAGGTGCTGCCATTACTGAAGCTGCTAATAAATGTTTGGCATAAAATAGTCGTAACTCAGCATCATCACCACCTAAAAAGCCAATGTAAGCCGCTAAAACAGCACCTGCAACCGTTGCCATTCCACCTATCATAACAAGGAGAATTTCAGACTTATTCATTTTTTCTAAATAAGCCTTTATTAATAAAGGTGCTTCTGTTTGACCTAAGAAAATATTACCTGCTACGCTGAGACTTTCTGCTCCAGATATTTTTAAAGTCTTAGATAATAACCAAGCCATTGCTTTTACAACCTTTTGTATAATACCTAGATAGAAAAGCACCGAAGTTAATGCAGAGAAAAATATGATTGTTGGTAACACTTGAAATGCAAAAATAAAACCATAAGAATTTACATCCATAACTCCGCTAAATAGAAATTCACTACCTGCTCCTGTAAAGTCTAAAATATTTATAAATACTTGCCCTATACCTTCAAATACATTTTTTATAAAATCAACTCGCAGTACACCGACAGCTATAATGAGTTGAAAAGCTAAACCAATTCCTACCGTTTTCCAGTTTATCGCTTTACGATTACTACTAAATAAAAAGGCTATAAATATCAATGAAACCATACCTAAAACTCCACGCCAAAAACTATTGAATGTAAAACCTTCACTTTTAATTATAGTACTAATTGGTGCATCTAAGACTAGGTAATTTGGATGTGATTCTGAGACAAAGGTTAAGACTGTATTATTCTTTTTTAATTGTAAAGTGGTAGCGTCTTGCTTCAAAACTTCATAATAAATATCAACAGCAGCTGGTACTTTTTGCTTAAAGACTAAAAGGTTATTATTTTGAAGCCAAACTCCTTCATTGAGACTACCATTAAGTACTGATTTGTATTGTCCGTTTTTATATAAATTAAGATATTCTTTACCTTTAGCAAACTCTTGATGACCTTGAATACTGTCTGGATATTTTTCATAAATGACATGTTGAGACAACTGCCAATTATTAAGTTTTAAATCCTCAATCTTAGTTAGATATACTGGTACTTCTTTTACATCGTCAATATAAATGGAATCATTTTTTGGCTTCTCAAGTTCCTGTGCCGTAATTGACGAAAGCCCTATAAAAATAACTAGAAAAGCCTTGAAAAACTGATTCATATGTAATAAGTGTTAGTTAGCGTTTAGAAATTTCGTCTCTTATTTTAGCAGCCATTTCATAATCTTCATTATTAACCGCCTCTTCTAAGAGATTATTAAGTTCTTCGAGAGATTTATTTTTATAACCTTCTTGTTCTGCAGATGCAGCTTCAATTTCTTCAACAATAAGGTCATCAACAAGAATACTATCTTGCTCTTCGTCGTCTTCCTTTTTGGGGTTGACTTTAAGATAGATTCCTGCTTTATCTAAAATATTTTTATAAGTAAAGATTGGTGCCTGAAAACGTAAGGCTAATGCAATAGCATCGCTCGTTCTGGCATCTATAATTTCTTCAATTTTATCGCGTTCGCAAATTAAACTTGAATAAAACACACCATCAACCAACTTATGAATAATGACTTGTTTAACAACAATATCAAATCGGTCGGCAAAGTTTTTAAATAAATCATGTGTAAGCGGACGC
>Ga0209345_10006056_pt1 | contig 11046 bp, 9 predicted proteins | sample Cruoilmetagenom7_FD_187294 | JGI IMG/M metagenome (GOLD analysis project Ga0209345, IMG submission 187294) | Oil polluted marine microbial communities from Coal Oil Point, Santa Barbara, California, USA - Sample 7 (SPAdes) (version 2) | ecosystem: Environmental > Aquatic > Marine > Oil seeps ...
TAGGCCACAGCATGGAAGCTGTTATCCATCATTTCAAACTGTGGACGGAGGGCTTTTCCGCACCCAAAGGATCCGTTTTCGTCGCCGTAGAATCTCCGCGGGGGGAACTGGGTTGTTACCTGGAAAGTGACGGTGGACCGAAGCCCTATCGAGTGCATTTCCGAACCCCGAGTTTCGCGACCTTGCAAACGCTGCCAATGCTATGTAAGGATCATCTTGTGGCAGATGTCGTTGCCATCATTAGCAGCCTTGACCCGGTGTTAGGAGATTCAGATCGGTAATAAAGTATTCCAAAACGAAATGCTCAACTATCCTGCGCGTCTGAAAACATGAAATTAGCTTGGCAGGATTAGAGGAGCAGGCACCATGAGTGAAGCCATTGCTAATCAGGAGCTCGTGCCTTGCTGGTAGATAAGTATCCTAAAGAGATCGATCGAATTCTCAACAAATTCCCGCCAGAGCGGAAGCGCGCAGCAACGCTGCCTTTGCTCTACCTTGCACAGCGGGAATATGGCCATGTTTCAAAGGAAGCGATTCGGGAAGTCGCCGGTATCTTGGACGTCGATCCAACACAGGTTGGGGGTTTGGTTGGCTTTTATACCCTGCTCCACTCCAAACCCGGCGGGAAATATCGCATTCAGGTGTGTACGGATCTCCCTTGTGCATTGCGCGGCGCGGAGAAATTCGCTGAGGAGTTGTGCGATAATCTGCAGATTAAAATGGGCGAGACGACCGATGACGGTTTAATCACCGTCGAAGAAGTCAAGTGCCTGGCGGGTTGTGATAAAGCGCCGATGTTTCAACTTCAAGCGCCGGATGGAATCCATTACTTTGAAAACCAGGATCTCGAATCGGCTATGGAATTAATCGAGGAACTCCGACAGAGGGGTAACGATGCCTGAACATATCTTGTTGCGGCACCGGGATATCCCTGAGATCGCGGACCTCGATGTATATCTGAAGCACGATGGATTTAAGGCGTTTGAAGACGTCGTTACAAACCAGGCCCCTGAGCGGGTGATTGAAACTGTAAAGACCGCAAATTTACGCGGCCGCGGCGGAGCTGGCTTCCCGGCGGGCGTCAAGTGGAGTTTCCTCACCCCCGGTGTTTTCCCTCGCTATGTTGTTGCCAATGCGGATGAGTCTGAACCCGGCACGTTTAAAGACCGCGAAATTATGGAGGGCAATCCCTACCAGTTTCTCGAAGGCGTCGCTATTTGCTCATACGCTGCGCAAGCCAATACTGCTTATATTTACTGCCGCGGAGAGTTTTGGGATCTGGCGCATGAACTTGAAGACAAGATTGAAGCTCTTCATAAACACGGACTTCTTGGCGAAGGACTTTTTGATACGGAATACAGCCTGAGAATCTACGTCCATCTTGGCGCTGGCGCTTATATCTGTGGAGAAGAGACCGCGCTTTTATCTTCCATGGAAGGGGAACTCGGGCAGCCGCGGCTGCGACCGCCATTCCCTGCGGCTGAGGGACTCTTTGCAAAACCCACGGTTGTAAACAACGTTGAAACTCTAACGAACCTACCTCCTATCATCAATCAAGGGGCGGATTGGTACCGCTCTATAGGTACGGAGAAGAGCACCGGACCGAAAATCTTTTCCCTTTCAGGACACGTAGAACGCCCGGGTAATTATGAGCTTCCATTCGGGACGACTTTCCGGGAACTCATTTTCGAGCACGGCGGGGGGATTCGTGACGGGAAGGCGATCAAAGGGATCCTGCCGGCAGGCGCATCAGCGCCATTGCTGCCGGCAACGGACGAAGTCCTGGACACGCCGATGGATTATGAATCCGTGCCGAAGGTGGGATCGCAGCTTGGTTCAGCCTCGATCATCGTGCTTGATGAGACTGTCGATATTGCCTGGATGTCATATAAGACCACAAGCTTTTTTAAGCACGAATCTTGTGGAAAATGCGCCCCTTGCCGTGAGGGTACATATTGGATGTACCACATACTGAATCGTATTCAGAACGGCAATGGAGCACCCGAAGATATTGATCTACTAAATCGAGTTGCCCTTGGAATCCAGGGTAAGTGCTTCTGCGCTCTGGGTGAATTTTCGATTACACCGGTAGTAGCCGGTATTGAGCACTTCAGAAGCGACTTTGAAGCCCTCACCGGGGATGGGAAATGAGTGAAGAGCTGGTACGTCTGAAGATCGACGATATTGACATTCGTGTCCCCAAGGGCACAAAGGTTGTCGATGCTGCAAAGCGAGCAGGGATCGATATCCCGGTCTTTTGCCATCACCCGAAGATCGAAGCAGTCGGCATGTGCCGGATGTGCCTGGTTGAAATTGGAACCCCGAAGCGTGATCGCAGCACCGGCGAGAAAGTATTAGATGAAGGCGGCCAACCGCAGATTGAATTCTGGCCGAAGTTGGAGACCTCCTGCACTACGCCCGTAAGTGAGGGGATGGTTGTGAAGGTCTCAAGCGATAAAGCAAAAGAAGGTCGAAAGCAAATACTTGAATTTTTACTCACTTCCCATCCACTCGATTGTCCGATTTGTGATAAGGGTGGAGAGTGTTCCCTGCAAGATTTGACGATGGGGCATGGCTCTGGAGAGAGCCACTTCCTCCTTGATGATAAAAAGCACCAGGATAAGCATGTCCAGCTTGGGGATTTAATCGTTCTCGATCGTGAACGCTGCGTTCAGTGTGCGCGCTGTATTCGCTTTCAGAAAGAAGTGGCAGGCGATCCGGTACTAGCCTTCGCTGAGCGAGGTCGCGACATCGAGATCGTCACGTTCTCCGACCCTGGTTTTGACTCCTATTTTTCAGGGAATACAACAGACATCTGCCCGGTCGGTGCGCTCACGACGGTAGATTTTCGCTTCGGTGCACGATCCTGGGAAATGGGCGCTATAGCTTCGATCTGCACGCATTGCCCGGTGGGATGCAATTTGATGTTGAACACTCGCCGGGAGGCGAGCGCTAACGGGCGGCATGTGATTAAGCGTGTGATGCCGCGCCAGAATGAACGGGTTAACGAGATCTGGATCTGCGATAAGGGGCGCTTTGCGCACCACTTCGCGACCAGCGATGAGCGGTTAACTAAACCGCTCGTTCGAATTGACGGAAAGCTTGTTAAAACGAGCTGGAAAAAAGCGCTTGAGCACGCTGCAGAGGGGTTGAAAGCGGCGGGTGAAGGTGTTGTGGGTCTCGCTAGTGGGCGGGTTTCAAACGAGGATCTATTCAGTTTCCACACGCTGTTGAAATCTTTAGGCGGTCGGGCGATTCTCTCCGATCCACAAGCAGGTGGAGAGTTGGTCCAGCAGGTTGGTGTCGGTCAGGGGACGGATTTAGGTGCACTGGGCGCAGGGGATGCCATTCTTGTCATCGCCTCTGATCTGCATGAAGAAGCTCCCATCTGGTGGCAGCGGGTTATTGGCGCGGCAAAACGCGGCGCCACATTGGTTGTCGCTAATGCTCGTAAGACGCGCTTAGATGAGTACGCCGGCCATATAGTGCGCTACCGTTATCAGGAAGCAGCGCGCACAGGCTTGGGATTGCTTCAAGCAATTACCGGGGCCAAGGATCTATTGAAATTCGCCGGTGATGAACCGCTGAAATCAGCGGCAAAGGCGCTGACGGAAGCCGAGAATCTGGTGATTTTCTGTGGCGTCGAAGGTTTAACATACGCTGAATCGAAGTCTCTCTCTGAGGCTTGCGCGGCCATACTTGTTGAAACGAAAAACGTAGGGAGAGCACAAAACGGATTGATAGCCGTCTGGCCAAAGGGCAATACGCAGGGCGCATGGGATATGGGGTTACGACCTGCAGAGGGTGGTCTGGAGAATGCACTCGCTGAGGCAAAGGCAGTGTATATCATGGCGGTTGACCCCGTTGGTGATGATCCGGACCTAGCTGAAAGTTTTAGCGGAGATCGTTTCCTTGTTGTCCAGGATTTGTTCATGACACCGACAGCGGAATTTGCCGATGTCGTGTTCCCCGCCGAATCATTTGTAGAACGTGAGGGCACGTTCACTTCGGGTGAACGGCGGGTGCAGCGCTTCTACCCAGCTGTGAAGGCTCTGGGTGAGGCGAAAGCGGATTGGCGCATCATAACCTCCCTGGCAGCGGGTTTAGATATCGAGCTTGAGGACTCATCAGCTGCAGCCGTGTTCTTGAGAATCGCAGAGGAGACTGAGGCCTACGCTGAGAAAAGTTATCAGAGCCTGGCAGAATTTGTAGAGCAATGGCCGCCTGTTGGAGAAGAGGATTTATATTTCGGAGGAACGACTTTTAAGAATCGCCAGGGTCTGGGAGTGCAGCTTGCACCCACAGCCGAGAAAGATCGATCAATAAAAATCCAGTGGAGTGCTCCTCCGGAATTCAAGGGCAAGAAAGGATACCTGCTGGTACCCGTTGTTGAGTTGTACAACCGCGGCGCTACGGTAATGCCCTCGGAGATACTTTACTCGCGTCTTGCTTCGCCTGTACTGCGGATGAGCCTGAAGGATGCCAAAAGCATCGGGATTATCCAGGGTGTCCAGGTTGAATTGCTGATAGATGGACGTTCAGAGGAACTGCAGGCAATTGCTGAGGAAGGGATTCCGGAAGGTGTAGTATTACTCGGTCGTGGTCTTGGCGTTCCGATTGCTGAGCCGCAATACGTTGAAGTGAGACTTAAGGCTTAACGAGGAAACCTATGAGCTGGGCGTTACTACTTGAGTGGGTGATTAAATCCGCGGTGATCATCATGATCATTCTGGGTGGATTTGCCTATCTAACGCTCTTCGAACGGCGCGTGTTAGCGAGAATACAGACGCGTATTGGTCCTAATAGGGCCGGTCCCTGGGGCCTCCTTCAGCCAGTGGCGGATGGAATAAAACTGATTTTCAACGAGGAGCTAATCCCGGCGCAGGCGGATAAAGTGTTGTTCTTATTAGCCCCCGTGATCACTGTTGTTCCCGCATTGATCATCCTTGCGGTGATACCGCTCGGACCTGAAGTCACGCTCTTCGGGCGGAATTACTACTTGGGGTTGGCTTCGAATGTCAACGTGGGCGTGCTTTATATTCTCGCAGTCGCCTCCATCGCCGTATACGGCATTGTGATCGCGGGATGGGCTTCGGGCAATAAGTATGCATTGATGGGGGGCGTGCGTTCAACAGCGCAAATGGTGAGCTACGAGTTGGCGCTCGCCTTAGCCTTTGTTGGTCCCATCATGTTGGCGAGTTCAATGAGCGTTGATGCCATTATCGAAGGGCAGACGCATTTATGGTATGTCATACTCCAGCCGCTCGGCTTTTTAATATTCTTAATCGCAGCGGTCGCTGAAGTCAACCGTGCGCCTTTTGACATGCCCGAAGCCGAGCAGGAACTCGTGGCAGGTTATCATGCCGAATATTCTGGTATGAAATTCGCACTTTTCTTTATGGCTGAGTATGGCAAGATGATCGCTGTGAGCTTCATCGCCGCGACAATGTTCCTCGGCGGATACCTGGGGCCGTTTCTCGACCGCTGGCCTTTACTGGGCCCTGTTTACCTCTTTATTAAAGTCGTTGGCCTTCTCTTCATTATGGTCTGGCTAAGGGCAACTTTTCCGCGGTTTCGTTATGACCAATTGATGGCGTTCGGTTGGAAGATTATGCTTCCCTTGGGTCTGTTGAATGTGGTGATTACCGGTGTGATCATTGTGCTGGTGGGAGGCTAGCGAATGATGGGATTCTTGCGCGGCTTGTGGGCGGCATTTCTCAGTATGTTTGAGATGCTGCGCGGTCTGTGGACAACCTTCCGCAGCATGTTTGAGGCGCCAGTCACCTATCAATATCCTGAAGTGAAGAGACCGGTCCACGAGCGGTTTAAGGGTCGGCATGTGCTGAAACGTTATGATAACGGACTGGAGAGGTGCATTGGCTGTGCGCTCTGTGCAGCGGCTTGTCCGGCAGATGCCATCTTCGTGGAAGCGGCTGAGAACACCGATGAAGAACGTTATTCTCCAGGAGAACGCTACGCCAGCACGTATCAAATCAATCTAATGCGCTGTATATTCTGTGGATACTGCGAGGATGCGTGCCCAACGGAAGCCATTGTGTTGGAGCACCAATATGAACTCTCGTTCACAAGCCGGCGGGATGCGATTTATACAAAAGAACTGCTGATCGTCCATGTTCCCGAAGGGGGGAAACCGACCCCGCAGAACGTACCTGTCGGGATGTTCAACCGAGCGATCCCAGAGATGAAGGATCCGGCGTGAGAACCTTGCTTATGGATGCTATCTTATGACGATTGATCTGGTTCTATTCTTTGGATTGGCATTGATCGCTGTTGTGGCTGCCATTGCCATGATTGCGAGTCGCAACGCGGTCTATTCAGCGTTGTTCCTGGTTTTTAATTTCCTCACCGTCGCCACGCTATATTTGCTCCTGAACGCGGCTTTTATCGCCGTAGTACAGATCACGGTCTACGCCGGGGCGATTATGGTGCTTTTCCTCTTCGTAATTATGCTTCTGGGGACGGAGAGAGAAAGTATCGGTGGAAGAATCCGCTGGCAGATGCCATTGGCGATTATCTTGGGCCTCGCCCTTGCTGTTGAGCTGGCGTATGTATTATTGCGAAATGACATCGTACAGGATTCGTTGGTGGAGCTCTCTGTCGAGTTCGGCAGTCCGGCATCCATCGGCCGGGTATTGTTCAGTGAATATCTCGTCCCCTTTGAGGTGACTTCGATCCTCTTGCTCGTAGCAATGATTGGCGCAATTGTGATCACACGTAAGCAGAGGAGGGAAAACAAATGAATATTCCCCCAGACTATGTGCTCACGCTCTCAGGGATTCTCTTTGCACTCGGTGTCATCGGGGTGTTGATCCGTCGAAATGCAATTGTTATTTTCATGTCGATTGAGTTAATGCTCAACTCGGCGAACCTCGCGCTCATCGCTTTCGCTCGTTCGCTAGCACCGGCGCAGGAAGCGCTGAGAGGGCATGTGTTTGTATTCTTCGTGATCGCCGTAGCTGCTGCAGAGGTCGCTGTGGGTCTGGCGCTGATTGTGGCGATCTTCCGAAGTAAAGAAAGCATCGACGTTGATGAGGTGAGCAGTTTGCGAGGTTAGCCTCGCCTGCGGAGGGATTGGATGGTTCTTCTTGAAGTGGTGCAGGGTGGAGGGCTTTTCGCCTACGCACCCTTGATCATCGCCCTGCCAATCTTGGGCTTGATCACCAACATCATCTTCGGCCGCCGACTCGGTGAGCGGTTTGTGGGCATCGTCGCTAGCGGCGCGGTCGCGCTTGCGTTTGTTATCGCCATTATGCAATTCCTGGCGTTGCAAGTCCATCCGGAGGGCGTTACGATCCCTATCGCCGAATGGATATCGGTCGGCAGTCTCTCGATTCCATGGTCTATCAAGGTAGATACGCTTTCGACGACGATGATGCTTATGGTTACGGGTGTTAGCACGCTGATCCATATCTATGCAATTGGATACATGCATGAAGATGTTCGTTTCCAGGGCGACCCCGGCCGCTATGCGCGTTTCTTCATCTTCTTCAATCTATTCGTCGCGGCGATGATGGTGCTGGTCTCGGCGGATAACTACCTGATGATGTTCGTAGGTTGGGAGGGCGTCGGCCTCTGCTCCTACTTGCTGATAGGTTTCTGGTATGAGAAGGGGGAAGATGGCATAGGCAACGCAGTCGCCGGCAAGAAAGCTTTTGTAACCAACCGCATCGGTGACTTTGGTTTCCTGATTGCCATGTTCCTGATCTTCGGCGCTGTGGGAAGTCTGCAGTTTGACCAGGTTTTCCATTGGGTCCATGAACATGGTCTTGCGAACGTTGGGGTGATCTCGGTTGCTACATTGTTCTTACTCCTCGGCGCGACCGGGAAATCAGCGCAGCTCCCGCTGTTTGTCTGGCTGCCGGATGCGATGGCAGGCCCAACTCCTGTCTCGGCGCTGATTCACGCAGCGACTATGGTCACTGCCGGCATCTATATGATCGCCCGCAGTGCCCCTCTTTTCGAGGTAGCCCAGTCAACGGCAAACTTGGCGGCATGGGTCGGAGCGGTGACCGCACTCTTCGCGGCGACGATCGCGGTAGGGCAGTTCGACATCAAGCGTGTGCTCGCCTATTCAACGATCAGCCAGCTAGGATTCATGATGGCTGCGGTGGGGATTGGTGCATATGTTGCGGGCATGTTCCATCTTGTGGCCCACGCCTTTTTCAAGGCGCTTCTCTTTCTCTCAGCTGGTTCCGTAATACAAGGTGTTGAACACGGGCATCACCATATTGAGCACGGTGATGGAGAACCATTTGAGCCACAGGATATGCGGAATATGGGTGGACTGCGTTCGCGCATGAAGGTCACATACTGGGTCTACTTGATTGGCGCGCTTGCTCTGGCGGGCTTACCGCCCTTGGCGGGTTTCTTCTCCAAGGATGAGATCCTCGCCGATGCGAACATGGAAAATATGGGCGTTTATATCCTATTGGCAGCCGCGGCTTTCCTCACGGCCTTCTACATGGGGCGGCAGATCCTGATGGTCTTCTTCGGGAAGGCGCGCAGTGAAGCGGCGGCGCACGCGACAGAAAATCCACCGGTTATGACGATCCCACTAATCGCCCTCGCGGGGCTTGCGATCTTCGGTGGGGCGCTCAATCTTCCCGGCATTCACAAATTAACGGATTGGCTGGCACATACAATCGAACACGTCCACGCAACGGAGTTCAACGTTCTTGTTGCCGGGCTTTCAGTCTTGTTTGCTCTTATCGCCATCGGATTCTCATGGCTGCTCTATGGTCGTAAGACCATGAAGGAAGGCGACCCCGATCCGCTGCGGAAAATTCTGGGCCCGATCTTTGTGGGCATGGAAAACAAGTGGTGGGTTGACGAACTATACGATTTTCTTTTCATCCGTCCTTATGTCGCCATATCCTGGTTCCTTGCGGATGTTGTGGATTGGCGTTTCTGGCACGATTGGTTCCACGACAGCGTATTGGGAGCCGCTTACCGCAATGGAAGCCAGTGGCTTGCTCAGGTTTTCGATCTCGGCATCATCGATGGGATCGGCAATGGTCTTGGAAATATCACCAAAGGGGCTGCGCAACGCCTCCGAGTTCTGCAAACAGGATACGTCCGGAATTACGCCCTCGCGGTATTAGTCGGGGGATTGCTAGTGTTGAGCTACTTCATTTTCGGGTAATGTGGTTGAGGAAATGCCTATGAATCTTTCGTTCTCCATACTCTCTTGGGTGACATTCACCCCGGTCCTGGGCGTCTTGGTGCTCATGTTCTTGCCTAAGGATCGCCGAAATCTCCTGCGATGGGTCGCCGTCCTGACCTCCATGGTCGCCTTCGGGCTCTCCCTGGTCATGCTTGCGCAGTTCGACCAAACAAATGCTTCACTGCAGATGGTCGAGAGGCTGCCGTGGTTCCAATTAGCAGGGATGCAGATCGAGTATTACCTGGGCGTGGATGGGTTGAGCATTTTGCTCGTTCTGCTTACGACATTCCTTACACCGATCTCGATTATCTCTACCTGGAGTGCGGTTGAAGAACGCGTGAAAGAATTCTTAATCTTCTTCCTGTTGCTCGAAGTGGGAATGGTGGGCGTATTCCTGTCGCAGGATATCTTCCTGTTTTACATTTTCTGGGAATTCACCCTCGTACCGATGTATTTCCTGATCGGTATTTGGGGTGGGCCAAGAAGGGTCTATGCCGCCATTAAGTTCTTCCTTTACACAATGGCGGGTTCGATCCTGATGCTGCTGGCGATTCTGTGGCTTGGTATTACCTTCGAATCCTTCTCGGTTCCAGACCTCGTCGCACAAGGCGGAATACCGGGCAGTGTTCAAACGTGGTTGTTCCTGGCTTTCGCGGCCGCTTTCGCCATCAAGGTCCCAATGTGGCCTCTACATTCATGGCTTCCGGATGCACACGTGGAAGCACCGACGGCGGGGTCGGTCATCCTTGCCGGTGTGCTACTGAAGATGGGTACCTACGGTTTCCTGAGGTTTAACCTTCCGCTGTTCCCTGAAGCATCTATCCGCTTCGCCCCGTGGATGGCTGGCCTGGCAGTGATTGGAATTATTTACGGCGCGGCGGTTTCATACGCGCAGAAAGATGCTAAGAAGCTGGTTGCATACTCCTCTGTGAGTCACCTGGGTTTCGTAGTCCTCGGTCTGTTCGCGTTGAACCCCTTGGGGATCCAGGGTGGGATCCTGCAGATGATCAACCATGGTCTGAGTACCGGCGCTTTGTTCCTTATCGTGGGGATGATCTACGAACGGCGACATACGCGCGAGATGGACGACTTCGGAGGTTTGTGGAAGGCGATGCCGATTTACGGCGCGTTAACGTTGATCGTGACGCTTTCCTCAATGGGCTTGCCGGGTCTGAACGGATTTGTAGGGGAATTCTCGATACTTCTTGGAGCTTTCGGATCCGAGGCGATCGGATCGCCTATCTACGCTGGAATCGCCGCCGCGGGAGTTATCATGGCCGCGATTTACATGCTTTACATGTTCCAGAAGCTTTTCCTTGGCCCACTCGACAAGGATGAGAATAAAGCGGTCAAGGATATCAATCTGCGTGAAATCCTCACCCTGGTTCCTTTGGTGATTTTCATCTTCTGGATTGGTCTATATCCCAAGCCTTTCTTCAACCTTATTGGACCGTCTGTGGATAAGCTCGTCGCTCTACTACAGGCAGCAAGCGTAGCGGTGCACTAAACAATGGACTGGCAAGATTTTCTTTCAGTACTCCCGTTCATCATAGTCGCGGGTTGGGCGACGCTCCTCCTGTTGATTGATCTCTGGATCCCCTCCGATCGTAAGGGGATAACAGCAGGTCTGGCAGCGCTTGGCTTGGTCGCCGCGATTGCGGCAGTCATCTCCCGCTTCGGCATTGAGCGCGAAGCCTTCGATGGAATGATCATCGTCGATGGTTTTTCCTCATTCTTGCAACTAATATTCCTCGGCGTTGGGTTGATCGCTATATCGCAGGCTTATGATTACCTGCGGCGGCGGGACATCGAGCGCGGGGAATACTACATTTTACTGCTGTACAGCTTGAGTGGGATGCTCT
>Ga0209345_10006057_pt1 | contig 11045 bp, 12 predicted proteins | sample Cruoilmetagenom7_FD_187294 | JGI IMG/M metagenome (GOLD analysis project Ga0209345, IMG submission 187294) | Oil polluted marine microbial communities from Coal Oil Point, Santa Barbara, California, USA - Sample 7 (SPAdes) (version 2) | ecosystem: Environmental > Aquatic > Marine > Oil seeps ...
AAATAACCATGAAACCCTCCTTAACTTTATGTTTTGGAGGGTTTTTTATTAAAAAATAATTTGAAATTATTGTTTTTTCACTTAACTTAGTTGTGGCTCCCCCCAAAAACTATACTAATGAAAAATCTATTTTTATTACTAGCATTTTTTTCTATTAACATTAGCTTTTCTCAACAAGCTTGGGAACAAATAAATGATTTCTTGTTTGAAACAACAATTAAAACATCTTTTTCTTCAGAAGACAAAGGGTATATTCTATTATATAACAATGACAACTCTACTGTTGAATTTTATAGTTACGACCCAATTCTTGACAGCTATGAACAAAAAGTTGATTTTCCAGTTCAATCTAATACATCTTTCACCTCTTTTGCAATAGGTGATGATGGGTATGTTATTCTACAAGACAATAGCACTGAAGAAGCAGATATATTGCTTTACAAATATGATGCAGCTCAAAATTTATGGGAAGAAAAAACAGGCGCTCTATTTGATGATTTTGGATTCAATTTTGGTTTAGGAACTGCATTTTCTATTAACGACAAAGGGTACTTTACTTCAAATGGTGGTAATCCAGGAGGTAATTTTAAAGAATATGACCCCATTACAGATATTTGGTCAACTAAAAGTGATTATCCAGGACCAAGTGAAGGAAGAATTATCGATTTCACTATTGGCGATGTTGGATATTTAGCTTTTGGCTTTGATGATTTCGACACGTATCCAATCCTTTGGTCCTATAATCAAAACACTGAAAACTGGACTCAACTCGAAGATATTCCTTGGCAATTTGGAGACAATGCAAAAGCATCATTTGCTATTGGTGATCTAGGATATATTGGTATGTTTCCTATTTTAGGCGCTCCAACTTTTTATAGATACATCCCAGTAACAGATAACTGGGAGCTTATAGAAAGTTGTGGATATGCTTCTAATAATTGTTTTAGTTTTTCAATTGGAAACTACGGTTATGTTGGTGCTGGACATCATCTGGACCTCGAAAAGCAAGTATGGAAGCTTGATCCAGAATTTTTAAATAATGATGATTTTAGTAAGATAGAATTAACTTTTTACCCTAATCCAACAAATGATATTTTAACTATCAATGGACTAGAATCTGATTCGTTATTTGAAGTTTATGAGCTGTCTGGTAAAATAGTTGCTAAGGGTGAGATTATAAATAATCAAATCTCTATAAGTCAATTAGCAGACGGTCCTTATATATTTAAAATTAGTAATGGCACGAACGAAGTCAATAAATTGATTATAAAAAAATAATTATACTTATTTGAAACCCTCAAACACTTATTTTCAGACTGTCAAATCATATACTGTAGCTGAAGCTCAATCTCGTATGGAACATTATTGTGCCTACCAAGAACGTTGCCATAAAGAAGTAGAACAAAAGCTTCGAGAAATGAAAATGATTCCTGAAGCGGTTGAGATCATTATTGGTCATTTATTACAACATAATTTTTTAAATGAATCTCGATTTTCTCAAGCCTTTGCAAGAGGAAAATTCAATCATAAAAAATGGGGGAAACGGCGTATTATTACTGAATTAAAATTCAGAAATATTTCTGAATACAATATAAAATTGGCTTTAAAAGAAATTAGTGAAGCAGATTATATGAGCACATTTCATTTACTCGCTGAAAAACGTTTTCAACAATTAGATTCAGAAAAAAACCTTCAGAAAAAAAGAAAAAAATTTACCGATTACCTACTCTATCGAGGTTGGGAATCGCACCTTATCTATGATAAATTGAGGGAACTTATTTAGTAAATTCGTATCTTTATACTATATCCTTATAAAAATGAAATTTACGTTTTTTATAATGCTACTATTAAGTGCAATTACTCAAGCACAAATAGTAAATATACCTGATGCTAACTTTAAATATATATTACTTACATATCCTGTAGCAGATACAAATGGTGATGGAAATTCAGATTCATACATAGATACAAATAATGATGGAGAAATACAGTTTAGTGAAGCTCTAATTCCATTAGGAATTATTATATACAATCATCAAATATCTTCTTTTGAAGGAATAGAATATTTTGAAAACATAGAATGGTTTAAGACTTATGGGAATATTATGATGAGTCTAGATTTATCACAAAATCATAATTTGATTAGTGTAAATTGTTATAATAACAATTCTTTAACTCAGTTATATCTTAACCAAACCCCAAATTTGATAGAATTAATTTGCCGTAATAATCAATTGTCTAGTTTAGATATTACTCAACTTAATAATCTTGAATATTTAGATATAAGCAGGAATAATATAACAAGTATGGATTTTAGCCAAAACTCTAATCTACAAGAATTGAATTGTAATGATAATCAATTATCCAATATAGATATTTCACAAAACCCCAATTTAACTAAATTATACTGTGACGCTAACCAATTAACTAGTTTAGATGTTTCACAGCTTTCAATTCTTCAGCAATTATTTTGCAGAGAGAATCTATTATCAAAAATAGATGTTTCACAAAACACTAATTTAACAAATTTATATTGTAACGATAACCTATTAAACAGTTTAGATGTTAGTCAAAATACTTTTTTAGCTGAGTTATACTGTAATGCTAACCAATTAACTAGTTTAGATTTCACTCAAAACCCAAATATTGACTTCCTAAACTGTAGCGAAAATCTATTAACATCAATTGATGTTAGCAATAATCTCTTGCTAGAAACTCTATACTGTTCTAACAACCAACTCGAAAACTTAAATGTTAGCAATAATATAAATCTTCAATCTTTATCTTTTAGCGAAAATGAATTTACTGAAATAGATGTTAGCAACCTTAGTGTATTACGTTCTATACGATGTGACGGTAATCAGCTTACTGATTTAGATGTTAGTAACAACTTTTTATTAGAACTCATTTATTGTTGGGAAAATGAACTTACAGAATTGAATTTAAGCAATAATTTAAATTTAAAAACTTTATATTGTTCAGATAACCAAATAGTAGATTTAGATTTAAGTAATAACACTTCATTGGAAGGAGTAATTTGTACATTCAATCCTCAACTAGAGCGTTTAAATGTAAGAAATGGGAATAATTCCAATGTTCTTAGTTTTTGGGCACAAAATAATCCTATGCTTACATGCATTTTTGTAGATGATGTAGATTATAGTAATGAAAACTGGTCAGATTATAAAGATACAACCTCACATTTTATTGAAACTCAAGAAGAATGTGATGAGATAACTAACTCACTAACATATATTCCAGATGATAATTTTGAACAATTATTAATAAATTATGGATATGATGTAATATTGGATGATTATGTTATGACATATAATATAAATGAGGTTACTATTTTACAAATATATAATGCTGAAATTACAGATTTAACTGGAATTGAAGGGTTCGAAATGTTAGAAATATTAAATTGTAATGATAATCTTTTAACTCATCTTGATGTTAGTAATAATTATGAATTACAATTCCTTTCATGTTCAGGAAATCAACTTACATCGTTAGATGTAAGCAATAATGTTAATTTGAAAAATTTAAACTGTTATGATAACTTACTTGCATCTCTTAATGTGAGTAACAACACTTCTTTGGAATTTTTAGTGATTTATGATAATCAATTAACAAATCTTGATATAGAAAATAATACATTATTACTATATTTAAATTGCAACAATAATCTACTAACAATGTTGGACGTAAGTTATAATTCATTATTGGAAATTATTAGCTGTAGTGACAATCTATTGTCAAATATAAATACTCACAATAATCCCTATTTAGAATCATTAACCTGTCCTAATAACCAAATTACAACATTAGACTTGAATAGTAATAATAATTTAACAAGTTTATTATGTCTTAATAATCAGCTAAATGAATTAGATGTAAGAAATAGTAATAATGTAAATTTTAACTTATTTAATACTATTAACAACCCAGATCTAACTTGTGTTTTTGTTGACAATGCTGAATGGAGTGAAGCGAATTGGACTTTTATTGATCCTACAGCTACTTATATAGAAACACAGGCAGAATGTGATGCATTAGGTATTTCTGAAAATCATTTCAAGCAACTAAGTTTTTATCCTAATCCAGCTTCAACTTTTATTACAATTAACAATAATTCTACTATTAAAATAAACAACATTAAAATCTATGATGTATTAGGAAGACTAGTTCTTCAAAAAGAAAAACAGTTTAATACTATAGATGTGTCTAATCTCAATACAGGGCTTTTATTTGTATCCATTGAAACAGAACATGGAATGGCAACTAAATGGATGGTGAAAGAATAAACAATTATTCTGCTGTTGCTTTGCCTTCACTTTAGCCTCTTCATTACGTTCAATTGTATGATTAGGACGTGTCCTAAATCCTTTTATTACGAATCTTCCGCTTCTACCGTTTCATCTCTTTTCATGATATTGATAAATGGTTTCGAAGGAACTAAACCTAGTGTTTCGAACATTTCCATATCCTCATCAACATCTGGATTAGGAGTCATCAATAATTTATTTCCTGCAAAAATAGAATTCGCTCCTGCAAAGAAACACATGGCCTGTCCTTCTAGATTCATTCCAGTTCTACCCGCACTTAAACGTACTTGTGTTCGGCATTACAGTTCTAGTAGTTGCTACCATACGAATCATTTCCCAAATTTCAACCACTTGTTATCCTTCCATTGGAGTTCCCTCCACAAGAACCATTGCATTAATTGGCACTGACTCTGTATGTGGACTGAATGTAGGTAGATCTAAGGTTTAGAAACGATAATACTAACAGCATTTCCTCCAAATCCTACTGTATTTACTAATATGTTTTTAGGTTTATTATTTTGTTGGTAAAAAAGATTATCTATAACCTCCTGATTTTGTATCATTAACAAGGCCATTTCAATACTCATTGCTCCAGAAGTTAGAAAAGAAATTCTTTTTAATTTAAGAGAGTTCTTTATACCTAAAACATTCCTTCACATGATCATTCACCATTCCAGTAGCTTGCATATGAGCGTAAATGACAGTGCTTCCAACAAATTTAAAACCTCGTTTTTTAAGATCTTTACTAATTGCATCACTCAAAGGAGTATTTGCAGGAACTTCTGAAAGATTTTTAAATGTATTGACAATTGGTTTTCCATCGACAAAAGCCCAAATATATGTACTGAAACTCCCAAAGTCTTTCTGAATTTTTATAAAAGCTTGAGCATTTGTTATCGAAGCTTTAATCTTCAATTTATTACGAATGATACCGGCATCTTGTCTTAAAATTTCTTCTTTTTCTTCGGAATACTTTGCAATCTTTTTATAATCAAAATCATCGAAGGCTTTTCTGAAATTCTCACGTTTTTTTAAAACTGTTATCCAACTTAATCCTGCCTGAAATGTTTCCAAAATCAGAAATTCAAATAAGGTGTCATCATCATAAACAGGCACACCCCATTCTTCATCATGATAAGCCATATATAAAGGATCATTTCCGCACCAAGAGCATCGTTTTTTTTCCATCTTCTTTATTATTTACCTAATATTATTTCACTTTTACATAAAAAACACCTTATCATCTTTTTTATTGAATCTATTTCAGCAATTATTAGTGATGTTTTGTAAATTTGTAGTCAAAATCTAAGGTAGTAAGTTTTTCACAAATACTACGTCTTAATTGCTATGGAAAATAATACAGATACATTACAAAATAAAGTGAGTTCTTTAGTTAAAGAAAACATCTCAAAAGGAATAAATTACCAAGAATACAGAAATATAGTAGCTCAACATGTTGAGAACGGAACCAGTACAGGACCAAATCAATCTGAAGAATTGAGCAATTACACTTTGCTAAATCATTCACGAATGAAACGATTAGATAAAACAACTAAAGTTTCAGAAGAGTTAGAAAATAAATACACAAATTATCAAGGTAATGTAACTTGGTTAGTAATTACTGAAAGTTGGTGTGGTGATGCTGCTCAAAATCTTCCTGTAATTAATAAACTCGCTGAGTTAAATTCAGGTATCGATTTGCAACTAGTTTCGAGAGATGAAAATCCCGAACTTATGAATGAGTTTTTAACCAATGGAGCTATGGCTATTCCTAAGTTAATCGCTTTCGATAATAATAAAGAAGAAGTGATTGGACTTTGGGGCCCAAGACCAACTATCGCAACTCAAATGGTTGCAGATTATAAAAAAGAACACGGAAAATTAACGCCTGAGTTTAAAAAAGATTTACAAGTTTGGTATAACAAAGACAAAGGTGTGAGCACTTTTGAAGACTTAGCTGAACTTATTTAAATTATTGCCCAGGAAAGATATAAGTAATCGTTCCTAGTTGTGAAGGTTTATTCAAATCGCTTGTAAATCGTGCACGTTTAGCATATTGTATTGCACTCTCAATTAAACAAGCATTAAAAGTGGTTGAAGATTTTTTATTAAAAGAAGCTTTAGCCACTTTTCCTTTGGAAGAAACCTCAATATTCAATACTACTTTCCCAAAACCATCGCATATATAAATTGGGTTTGGAAACACGATAGCCTTTCGTCCAACCAAACGATAACTGTTGGTGCTATTTCTATCTTCTGTGGTTTTTAATGGTTCCTCTTTTATTTCTTTTTTAGGTTTTTCAGAAATTGATTCCTCTTCAATTTTTGGTTTTTCTTTCGATTTTTCAATTGCCTCTTCCATTGCCAAAAGTTTATCATCAAGACTTTCAGATGGTTCTTCTCGACTATTTTCTAATTCAGAAATAAATTTTTCATCTTCATTAAATGCGTTATGAGTTGTGACTTTTACATTTTCTACAGAAGCAATAGTCATTTCCTCTTCTAAAATTTCTAAATCTTCTGCAGAAATTTCAACTTCGTATTCTTGAACTATAGGTGCTTTTTCTTTCGAAAGCTTTATTCCATATAATAGCAACACCAAATTACCAACTAATAGGGTTGAAATAACTAAAGCCTTATATGAATAATTAAAGTTCATAGCTCTAAAGTACTATTTTTATAACTTATCCTTTAAGTTGGGTTTCAAAAGCTTCAATAGAAATTGCATCATCTACTGAATATTCTCCAATTTTAGTTCTTCTTAAGGCTGAAAGATGTCCGCCATTATTTAATGCTTTTCCAAAATCATGAGCCAATGATCGAATGTATGTTCCTTTACTACATATTACTCTAAAATCTACATTAGGAAGATTAATATTTGTGATTTCAAACTCTGAAATAGTAATTGTTCTCTTCGGAATTTCAACTTCTTCACCTGCTCTAGCATATTCATACAATCGTTTTCCGTCTTTTTTCAACGCTGAAAAAATGGGAGGTTGTTGCTGAATTTCTCCTTTAAATAGAGCTGTTGCTTTATGGATTTCTTCCGAAGTTATTGAAGAAATATCAAAAGTCTGATTTATTTCAGATTCAAGATCGTAACTTGGAGTTGTTGCGCCTAATGTAATCGTCCCAGTATATTCTTTAATCTGTGCTTGAAAGGTTTCGATTCTTTTAGTAAACTTTCCTGTACAAATAATCAATAATCCTGTCGCTAATGGATCTAAAGTTCCTGCATGTCCGACCTTAATTTTTTTAAGACTGAATTGCTGCCTTATTAACCATCGAAGCTTATTAACAACTTGAAAAGAAGTCCAATTCAATGGCTTATCAATTAGTAATACCTTTCCTTCTTTATATGCTTCTACTGAATTCATTTTAATTATATAATCCTACTGAAATAGCTATAATCCCTACAACTAAACAATAGATTGCAAAATAAACTAGTTTGCTTTTTTTCACAAGTGTTATCATCCAAGTACAAGCAATTAATCCACTGATAAATGCTGCAATAAATCCTAAACCATGTGTTGAAATATCAAATGTTTCTACAGATAATTCTCCACCAACAATATCTTTTGCAATTTTTCCGAAGATCAAAGGAACAACCATTAAAAAAGAAAATCTGGCTGCTTTACTCTTATCATTTCCTAATAATACAGAAGTTGAAATCGTTGCTCCACTTCGAGAAATTCCGGGTAACATTGCAATTGCCTGTGAAATTCCAATAACAAATGCATTGCTATTACTTACTTTTTTACCTGTATTTTTTGAACGATCTGCCAACCATAACAATACCGCAGTAATTATTAACATCGCTCCTACAAAGGCAATATTTCCTCCAAAAAAGGCTTCTAGTTGTTCTTCAAATAACAAGCCTATAATCACTGCAGGAAGCATTGAAATGATGATTTTTAAAGAGAATTTAGTTTCATCATTCCATTTAAATTTTAATAGACCGCTTATTATTTCCCAGACATCTTTTCTAAAAACGACTAAGGTGCTTAATGCCGTTGCAAAATGTAAAACTACAGTAAAAAGAAGGCTTTCTTCAGGGATAGAAGTATCTCCTAAAATAGCTTTTCCTATTTCTAAATGTCCACTAGATGAAACGGGAAGAAATTCAGTGAATCCTTGGACAATTCCAAGAACAATAGCTTCAATACTATCCATTACAGCTTATTTTTCTTTGTTGGGATTTAATAAAATGGCATATACTTCTATACCAAAACCAATTAAGATTAATGCTGGAGCTAAACGAATACGTCTCCAACTATAGATTTCAGGGTTAAACACATTGGGATCGTCACTTCCTCCTCCTGCCATTAGTATAAAGCCAAGGACAATAAAAGCAATACCTAACAACATAAATTTGTAGTTTTTACGTTGAAAAATAAACTCGTGTTTTGCGTCTTCTTTTCTTTTTTGTTCTCCCATTATCTATTAATTCTGTTGAGGAATCCTGTTAATTTGGTTGGTGCAAGTTAACTTTTTATTTAAAATTTTAATAATAAAGCTCATCGGTTCTAAGATTTAAGAATCGTTGAGTTGCAAAAAATGTACTTATCCAAGTAATAAAAACGCCCATTAAAAAGATAAAAACAAACAAGCCAATTAAAAGCACTTTGTCTTCTATTAATTGCAATTCAGCAAAGTTTTTATCTAGGAAATACAATACTATACCCATCCCAAACATAGCTAAAACTGATCCTAAAATTCCTAAACGAACACTTTTCCAAATAAAAGGTCTTCGTATAAATTTTTTAGTAGCTCCAACCATTTGCATCGTTTTAATAGTAAAACGTTTTGCATACACTGATAGTCGAATCGAACTGTTTATTAAAAGTACTGCTATCAACGTAAATATTGCACTAATGATCAACACCCAAAAACTAATCTTTTTTACATTGTCATTCAATAAGGCAATTAAAGGTTTATCGTAAACAATTTCTTCAACAAAATCTTTTGTGATTATTTCATTTGTAATTTCTTCTAATTGAGCTGAAGAAACATAATCTGCAAACAAATACACATCGATGCTATTTTGTAAAGGATTATATCCTAAAAACTCCATAAAATTTTCGCCAATTGTTTCACTATGATCTTCTGCGGCTTGTTCTTTTGAAACAAATTCGGCAGATTTTGTGTATTCGGCTAAAGCCAAACTCTGTTTTAATTGAGTAATTTCAACTTCTTTAGCACTATCTTTTAAATAAATTGTAAGTGCTATTTTTTCTTTAAAATGATCTGCAACTTTTTTAGTGTTTAACACCAAAAGCCCTAATAAACCTAGTAAAAACAACACTAATGAAATACTTAATACTACAGAAAAATAAGAAGATATTAATCTACGTTTTTGGTGTTTTTCAAAAGAAGATGCCATATTTTTAAATTAAATTGATGTGGTAAAAATACAATGAAATATTCTACAAACCATATAATTAGTAACAACGTATAAATTTTCGAAATTGTTATAATAAGTTTAAATTTGCCGTCTACAGAAAAGAATCTCATGAGCAAATATCATTTTAACGATATAGAACAAAAATGGCAAAAATTTTGGGCAGAAAACCAAACATTTAAAGCCGAAAATAATAGCGATAAACCAAAATATTATGTCTTAGATATGTTTCCTTACCCTTCTGGAGCAGGATTACATGTTGGACATCCTTTAGGATATATTGCTAGTGATATCTATTCCCGTTATAAAAGACATCAAGGTTTCAATGTTTTACATCCACAAGGGTATGATTCTTTTGGACTTCCAGCTGAGCAATATGCAATTCAGACTGGGCAACACCCTAGAAAAACTACCGAAGAAAACATTACTCGTTATAGAGAACAATTAGATAAAATTGGTTTTTCTTTCGATTGGAGTCGCGAAGTTCGCACTTCAAATCCTGAATATTATAAATGGACACAATGGATTTTCATTCAATTATTCGAATCTTGGTATTGCAAAGCGCATGAAAAAGCATTTCCTATTTCTGAATTAATTAGAATGTTTGAGGAAGAAGGAAATATTGGAGTTAATGCTGCTTGTGAAATGAAAGGAAGCAAGTTTACTGCGGAAAACTGGAATTCTTATTCTGAAGAAAAAAAACAAAAAGTATTACTAAAATATAGATTAGCTTATTTAGCTGAAACCGAAGTTAATTGGTGTGCGCAATTAGGAACTGTATTAGCTAATGACGAAATTGTAAATGGAGTTTCTGAACGTGGAGGTTTTCCTGTAGTTCGTAAAAAAATGACTCAATGGAGTATGCGTATTTCAGAATATGCAGAACGTTTATTAGGTGGTTTAGAAAGCATAGACTGGAGTGAATCTTTAAAAGAAACACAACGAAATTGGATCGGTAAATCTGTGGGTGCTTCGGTTAAATTTAAAGTAATTACTAAAGATGAAGATTTACACGGAGCAGTGATCGATGTTTTTACTACTCGTCCCGATACTATTTTTGGTGCAACTTTTATGACGCTTGCTCCAGAACATGAATTAGTCGATAAAATTACAACCATCGAACAACGTTTCGAGGTTTCAAAATATATTTCTGCCGCTGCTAAGAAAAGTGAAAGAGAACGTATGGCTGATGTGAAAAATATCACTGGAGTGTTCACAGGAGCCTATGCACAGCATCCTTTTACAAAAGAACCTATTCCAATTTGGATAGGTGATTATGTGTTAGCTGGCTACGGTACTGGAGCTGTTATGGCAGT
>Ga0209345_10006058_pt1 | contig 11044 bp, 6 predicted proteins | sample Cruoilmetagenom7_FD_187294 | JGI IMG/M metagenome (GOLD analysis project Ga0209345, IMG submission 187294) | Oil polluted marine microbial communities from Coal Oil Point, Santa Barbara, California, USA - Sample 7 (SPAdes) (version 2) | ecosystem: Environmental > Aquatic > Marine > Oil seeps ...
CGGTATTATTTCTAGAAGATTTATAGTATATTTTTGAAATCGCAGGGATAGAGTTAAACACTTGCCGTATTGCAGCATGAAGAAACAGCTCTCCAAACTCACCACGGTTCTGAAATTTTTCCGTGGCATATACTTTTTGGGCAGCTTCACGAATCAACGCAACCATATTGCCAGAATGTATACTTTCGATCTCGGAGTGAGTTAATGCAAACTCTGGCAGCCATTCCATGATATGGGTTACAAACTGACTGCACCGCCATTCGCCAAGTTCATATCCTACACACAATCCGATGATGGTCGGACTAATATTCAATTCTTGAACTCTTACTTCTAAGAACGGCTGAGGTTGTTGCATCGAAAATCCCTTATTAATTAAATAATAAGTTCACTAATTAAGACTGAACTCCTGTTTGGATTTGTGTAGTTTCTTACATACCTTTTCTATCAATTGTTTTTAATATGTTTCCTGAAAATGCTTTTTTTAGGATTGATTGGCGAAGGCGGTTAGCACGCTTTAAGTTCTTATCAACTTGCCTATCAATTTCGGAAATAAATGACATATATTCTTCAAGCATCGCAACAATCTCTGTCTGTTCTTTAAATATAGGAAGAGGTAAAGGAATTGCTTTCAATTCATTAACACCTTTCACATTTGGGATTGCAGAGCCAGTAGCATTTTTAAAAATCTGTTTCTGAAAATATGGTGATCTGAAAAGCATTATAAAAAAGGAATCATCAAAAATATTGTTATTAAGTCGAACTCTTAATAATGCTTGGTTGATAACGCCTTCATCATAATCATCAGGTACTTGAGTTATTCTACCCAATGTGACACCGGAGCAACTAATAAGAAAATCCTTAGCTTGAACTGCAAAGGCCTTTAACTCATTATATTTTTCATCAGTTATATAATAACGAGCAAATGAACAATCATCATTAATAGGACAATACTGTTCATAAACTTTATAACCTGAATCAACAAAGATGGATTTTTTTAAGGAGCTTCCAAATGGTCCTCTTTTGAAAGCACCTTTATCGAACTCCAAAATTGTATCCCATGTAACCCATTTCCATTCTTTTGGTAGAACAGGCAAATCTTTAAGATCTGGTTTCGCAGGCTCTTTATATTTCTTCTTCCACTTATCATCCTTAGGCACTTTCACTTTGTCTTTCATCTTAGCCAATTCTGCTTCTTCCCATTTTTTACGGCGTTGGACTAAGATGCGTTCGAGAAGTTTGTCTGCAGGTTCAACATCAGGATGTTTTTTCCTCCATTCTTCCGTGAGCTTGCCTTCAACAGCGGCTTTGAGGACAGAGGCTTTGTATCGCTTGAGGTTGGCTTTTACGCGCTTGAGGTTGTCAACAGCTTCATCCAGGCGGGAAAATTGCTTTTCGATTTCTGCGCCAATTAGTTTTTGCTCCTTTAATGGAGCGAGTGGGATTTTTAGCTCTTCAATGTCACCTCTACGAATATTGTTTATATTTACACCCATTGCTTTTGCGGCAATAACATCCTTATATGCAGGAGAACTAAAAAAATAGCCGAGATATCGGTAATTGATCTCTACGGTAGATCTTATCGCAGCACAAAAAGCACCAAAAGCGCCATTCCACTTTTCTTTTACTTGTGCAGTCTTCCCGACTAAATGTTTGCTTCCACTCGATGTGGCTATAACGATGTCACCTATTTTTAATCTTTGATTATCAGAAACCTGCGTAGAAGGGACGTAAACAAGGTCTTTGTCTAAAACCAACGAATTATCTTGTATGTTAGTTGCTCGTAATATTGGCAGATAGCCTTTTTGAGCCTCTTGTCTGGAATCTGCTTTTTTATACGAAACGCCGCGTATAATATCACAAACATCTTTAACTGGTGCTACTTCCCAGCCAATTGGCAAACCCCCATTTATCCCATTATCATTTTCAACTGCTTTTTTCACGCCGCCAACGCCTCATTCAATTCATCCAAAATGTCGTTCAACTCATCCCCAAACAACTGATAAACTTTTCCAAGCCCACCCTCTTGAGAAAAAGGCGCATATTCGAAGTCTTCAGTATCTATCGACAGGTTCCCTGCAATATGATCTTTTATCATTTGAAGCCAGAGGACCTGTTCTTCATCAAACTCCTTCTCCTGCTGTGCCAGCCAAGCCTTAAAGTTCGCATTCACCTTTTCCGGAAACGGCACAAGCTCATTTTCCTGTTCAAGGGCAAAACGCACAAGTGAGACAAGGTCAGTCATTATCCGAGCACCGCTTGCACCCCGAACCTTTGATTTTTCAAGCGCAGCATAGGCTGCCCAGAGATTATCCTCTGTCCAGTGATGGGGCGGCTTGTTGATGGTATCTGCAAGCTCTTTTATATTCTCAAACTTCAAAGGCGACTTGTACGGCCGGGAATAAAGAATCTGCAGGGCTGTGATTTCATCCTTGTTATCCTTTATAAACTGCTTAAAGGACTCTACCATGCCTTTTGCCTTTTCCAGTGCCTCTGCGCTGAAGGTTGCTTCTATGACTGCATCTGAACTGACATTATCAATAATCTGCTCGTTCTTTTTCTTTATCTCAAGTAACAGGTTCCTGAAATCCGGATTGTACAACGGTTTGACTGCATCTTTTATCAGGCTATCTGCTGCCTGTTTAACCTGCTCTTCTGTGGGTTGGTCTACATCCGGATTATCCTGTTTCGCCTGCTCCACCTGGTTGTCAGGGCTAAGGGCATTTACAAGATCCGATACAAGACCGCCCAGACTCTTGCCCTCTGTAACCTCTATGACTTTTTCTGCATCTTCTTCTGAAATGTTTTTATCGATACGCGCAATACGGGCAGCTACGGAGGAGATAACATTTGGGTCCGTGTTTCCAAGACTGACTGCCTGGAGAAGTTTTTCGAAAGAGACTGATTTTTTCCGGTCCATGGGTTTTGAGTCTGTCTTATCCCGTTCGCATACGCCCACAGCATCCACAATAATATAATGGTCCTTTGCTTTGGCATCCGGTGTAACAGACTTTAGATCATCATCATTGATTACGCGCACGCCCCGGCCCTTCATCTGCTCGAAAAAACTGCGGGATTTTACACTGCGCATGAACATCACGACTTCAAGGGGTTTTATATCCGTGCCTGTGGCTATCATGTCCACGGTAACAGCGATCCTGGGATTATAACTGTTTCTGAATTCTGCTATAAGATCTTCAGGCCTTCTGCCGGTTGTCTTGTAGGTGATCTTCTGGGCAAAGTCATTGCCCTTTGCAAATTCCTCGCGCACGATTTTAACAATGTCTTCAGCGTGGCTGTCATCTTTTGCGAAAATAAGGGTTTTTGGCACCTCGGTCCGGCCGGGATAAATTTCTGTAAAGAGCTTGTCCCGAAACGTACGGACAACCGTACGGATCTGATCCTCTGCGACCACATCACGGTCAAGCTTGTTTGCATCGTATTCAAGATCTTCGTCCAGCTGTTCCCAGCGAACTTCTCTGGTTTCCCTGTCCCGAACATCAACATAATAACCGGATTCCACATTTGAGCCCTGTTCTGTAATTTGTGTCCTGATGCGGTAAACATCATAATTAACATTCACACCATCAGCCACCGCCTCCTCATGCCCGTATTCCATGACAAGGTTCTGGTTAAAAAAACCAAAGGTCTGTTTGCTGGGCGTGGCTGTAAGGCCGATAATATACCCGTCAAAATAATCCAGCACCTGACGCCAGAGGTTATAAATAGAGCGGTGACATTCGTCTGTGATGATAAAATCAAAAGTCTCAATGGGAATGGCCGGATTGTATTCTATGGGCGGGACCTCATCATAGACATTCTCAAGACCATTAACAGATTCTTCCTCATCAACTTCCGGAAGATCCACTCCCCTGAGCATGGAGTAAAGACGCTGGATGGTACAGATGCAGACCCGGGCGGTTTTATCAAGCGTGTTTGAAGTAAGGCGCTGAACAATATATTCTTCGCTGAATTTATAGTTGTTATAGGGTGAAACATACTGCTGGAATTCCTTAAGGGTCTGTTTGCCCAGATTGCCCCGATCAACAAGAAAAAGAACCCGGCGAGCCTTTGCAAACTTGATAAGGCGATAGATAAAATTGATGGCGGTAAATGTCTTGCCTGAACCTGTGGCCATCTGGATAAGAGCGCGGGGGCGGTTTTGGGCGAGAGACTTTTCCAGATTTTTAACAGCTATGATCTGGGCAGACCATAAACCATCTTCTATGAGCTCGGGCATCTGTTTGAGCCGCAGGTTCAACGTGGATGGTTTGCCATAGGGGGGCTGCTTTTCAGCAGCTTTATTCTGAGCAACTGGTGTCTCATCATTTAGCCATTCTTCAAACGTTTCCGGGAGATGAAAGGAAAACGTACCCCTGGAACGGGGATCAGGATCAAGATCATTTGTAAAACGGGTTTCAATACCTGTGGACTGATAACAGAAAGGAAGAGGTCTGTACCATGCAGGAAGATCTTCAGGCAGACCGGTTTTATACTTGTCTGACTGGATTTCAACACCCGTAAGGGTATTGCCGACTTTTTTTGCCTCAATAACACCTGCTGCCTTGCCATCCACATACAAAAGATAGTCTGCAAAGCCATGGCCCTTATTTAAGGGAAACTCCCTGATGGCCACGCCCTTTTTTGCATGGATGTTGGCTTTTTCAACATCCTGGACATCCCAGCCAGACAGGTCCAGCATTTTGTCTATGGTTTCTCGGGCTTCTTCTTCTGGTGTTTTTGTCATAAAGAAACCGCACATCAATTAGAAAATCAGTTTCACTTTTAACAGTTTGATAATTAAGAAGATTGCTGAGCTCTACCGTTTACTTTTGTCTTTTAACCGGGATGTTTCATCCCATTAGCCTTTAGCTTTGATGCTTTAGGATCTTAAATTTCAAGTTTTTAGGCTAATATTTGATGGGCTTTCAGGTAAGTCGTTGTATAATTACATAAAATAGTTGAAGAAATCCAGAAAATTCTGAAAAGGTTATCAAATCTGTGCTCTTTTTTCATTTCTGGGCTTACTCTATCCTTCCTTTCCATTGCGTTCTTTTCCCATATGGCATGCTTGGCGCATTTGTGGCATATAGAAACTCATACCCTCTTTTTGTCCTTTTTGGATTTCCCACCAGGGGAGACTTAGGGAACGTTGTTGACTAGCGTGACAAACCACACTCATCACCTCATTTTTTCATTGCTTTCTTTTGCACATTCTTCTTTTTTCCATATTTGGGCTTCCCTTCCTTAACTTCAACCCCAATCTTTTTCTTTGGCTTTTCAGGCGGTTTCATCAATGCCCTGATCGCATCGAAAACAACTTTAAACTGTTCATCATATCTTTCTTCCAATGCATCCAGTCTTCTCTCAAGATCCTTATGTGCCGATAACATTTGACGTAGCCGGACAAACGCGCGCATGATTTCAATATTGACTTGAACCGCTCGTTTGCTCCGTAGGACACTGGAAAGCATTGCGACACCTTGTTCCGTAAAAGCCATAGGCTTATACCGCGCGCCGCCCCATTGGGCCAAACTTGAGGTCACAAATTGTGACCTCAAGTTTTTAAACTCCTGAGCTCACCTCACTCTCTTTCGATCAAACCCTTCGAAGGATCGTGTAGGGCTTCAGGTCCTGCTCCATTAGGATAAACTGTGAGTTGTTTGCAAAATCCACCTGCCGGTTGTCGGTTGTTGAAAGGGGAGCGGGCATGGTTATGGTGGAGAGTGAGCCGTCCGGAGACAGGGTTTCCAGTTTCTCACCTGCAAAGATCTTGTTCCTTACTTCCAGGACGCACCTCCCGTTTATTCTTTCTTCCGTAACGTTTCCCACAAAAATGGATTCTGATTGTGAGGTGCTCTTGTCTCGCTGGTAATCACTGCTGTCGATCTTGCCTTTCATAAATCCGGTCGAGTAGCCTCTGTTGGGCACCCTGTTTAAACGTTCAAGCCCGTGTTCCCACGTAAATCTTTTTCCGTCAATGACCTGCCTGTAAAACGAGACGATGGTGGCGATGTAATGGATGGATTTCATCCTGCCTTCGATCTTGATGGCGTCTACACCGGCCTCTTTAAGGGCAGGCACAAATTCAAAAAGGGCAAGTTCCCTGCTGTTAAACAGGTACAATCCCCTTTCGTCTTCAAAGACGGGCATGTACTGCCCGGGCCTTGTTTCTTCCACAACGGCATATTTCCATCTGCAGGCGTGTTTGCACTCTCCCCGGTTGGCGCGAAAACCTGCCAGGTAGTCGCTGATGGCACACCGGCCGGAATAGGAAAAGCAGACCGCGCCGCTGATAAAGACCTCGGTTTCGATCCGCCCTTTGATTTTTTTCTGGATCTGTTTTATCTGATCAATTGAAAGCTCTCTTGCAAGGTTCACCCTTTTTATGCCAAGCTCTTTGTATGCCATTACGGTCTGATAGCTTGTGGTATTGGCCTGGGTGCTCACATGAAGGGTTGCATTCAGGTCAAGTTTTTTCAGCTCCATCAGTACGCCGAGGTCAGATACAATGAAGGCATCGGCGCCCATTTCATCAAGCGTCCGGGCCGTGGTTGTGATCTTGTCATATTCATCGGAAAAGGGGTAGATGTTGAGGGTAACGTACCCTCTTTTGCCCTGCGCGTGGAGAAGGTCCAGACCTGCTGCGGCATCGTCAAAGCTGAAGTTTCCCGCAAAGCTCCGGAGTGAGCCGAACCGGGTGCCGAAATATACGGCATCGGCGCCGTAGATAACGGCCCATTTGAGTTTTTCAAGATTTCCTGCAGGTGCCAGCAGTTCCATTTTATTCAACTTCTAAAATCTGGTCTTCAGGGCCAGGTCAGAGACAGATGGCTCTGCCATGCTTGATAGGGCCGGTTTAGTGATCTAAAGTGAACTAAAGTTGATGAGTGCGCTATAAAGCGCAACCATTCTATATGGATATCATCCTAATTTGCTGCAGAATGCAAGGCCTTTTTATATGGAAGCGAACGCATCCGGCGTCCAAAGCCTAAGCTGAACTGGCGATTTCTTCCAGGTGGGCTGAAGATATTCGATCGCCAGCCATATTTCCTTCGCTATTTCGAAACTGTTGTGTTTTTTGTATATTTTTTGTATGGTACGTGTTCAAGTTCTCAGCAACCAAAACCAAGGCAGGAAAGAGAATGTTTCGGAAAAGTATCAATGCAGAAAAAATGACAGGTCTTTCAAATTATTAACCATTTAATTGGCAAAGGAGGAAAGAACATGGAAGTCAAGTTTTTGCAGCGAAATATCTTTCAGCGCTTTTTGGGGATTCCAGCCACGCCAAAGTTCAATAACTTGGATTGCTGGAGCTTTTCTGATGGAAAACTGACAGTTGAGTTGAAAAAGGTTCCTGAACTGGAGAAGCCTGGGGGGGCGATCCGTTTGGAAGGGGGGAATCTTCCGGAGCGGGTACTTGTGGTTTTTGGAGAGGATGAACAGTATCATGTGTTTCAAAATCGTTGTACCCACATGGGACATCGGCGTCTGGACCCGGTTCCCGGAACGAATACGGTTCAGTGCTGCAGTGTGAGCAAATCCACCTTTGGCCTTGAGGGGACAAAAGTCCATGGTCCTGCGTCTGAGCCGATTAACACGTATCCCGCTTCTGTAGAGGGCGATAAATTAATCGCAACCATCTCTTAACAATCAGACGGTGGAAGAGCGCGCGAACCCTTAGCACATTTTAAATCACTTCCTTTCCGGTCTTATGCCATGAACCTCTTAGACTGGACAATCATCTGCGTGTACCTGGGTGGCATGATCCTCCTCAGTGTTTATCTCGGGCGCGGTCAGAAAGAGGAGGCAGACTACTATGTCGGAGGCCGCAGTCTCCCCTGGTGGGCGACCGGCATATCGACCATGGCGACACAAACATCGGCGATCAGCTTTATATCAGTGCCGGCGTTTGTGGCCCTTCGAGAGGGCGGTGGTCTCACGTGGCTGCAGTATGAACTCGCAGTGCCGCTTGCCATAATCTTCACCATGATTTTCTTCATCCCGTTCTTCCGGCGGCTTGAGTTGATTTCCGTATATGAGTATCTGGAGCAGCGCTACGGACCCGGTACACGAAGCCTTTTGGCAGGCGTTTTCCTGCTGAGTCGGGGGCTCGCATCCGGCGTCGGCGTGTACGCCTCGGCGATTGTGCTGACTGTCTGTCTGCAGGCTGAGCTGTGGATGATGATCCTGGTTATCGGCATTGTCACGCTGATCTATGACACAATCGGCGGCATGAAGGCGGTTGTCTACAGCGATGTCATCCAGATGGCCATTCTGGCAGGTGGTATGATCCTGTGTACGGGATATGCGCTTACGGAAGTCGGCGGCTGGGACATGGCCCTTGCCGCCCACGATCCTGAGAGATTCAGGGTGTACGATTTCAGCACAGGATTGGGAGACGGAGGGAGGTTTCCGTTGTGGGGATTTCTGGTGGGTGGTTTTTTTCTCTATGTATCCTATTATGGCTGCGATCAGTCCCAGGTGCAGAGGGAACTGTCGGCACCCTCAGCAGCGCATACCAAACTCTCTTTAATGTTCAACGGGTTTGCACGCATGCCCCTGACGCTGGGCTATGTTTTTATGGGGCTTGCCGTTGGTGCGGTATTTGTCATGCGGCCTGAGGCCATGGCAATGATCCCCGGGGACAATCCCGACTTCATGGTGCCGACCTTTGTCCTGGAGTACATGCCCCATGGCATTAAAGCGCTGATCTTTGCCGCTGTCCTTGCAGCCTCCATGTCCAGCCTGGACTCGGCACTCAACTCGCTGAGCGCTTCCACCATGCGTGATTTTGTCGAGCGCTATATGCCGCCCACGGATCTGCGGCGCCATTTGCTCCTGGGCAAGCTGACGACCGTTGCCTGGGGTGTTCTGATTATTTTCCTCGCGTTTTTTCTGGGAGGCGAGGAGACGGTGGTCGAGCGTATCAACAAGGTGGGCTCTGCATTCTACGGCCCCATTTTGGCCGCCTTTGTCACAGGGGTGATGATCCGCCGGGTCCAGGGGCGAGCCATGGTGATCGGCATCCTTGCAGGCGTTGGCATTAACCTCGTGCTGTGGTTGGGATTCGAAGACGTCTTTTGGATGTGGTGGAACCTCACAGGCTGTGCCGTAGCGGTGCTGGTTGCTGTTCTATTCAGTCTGGTTAGGCCTCAAAAGCTGCCGGATTCCGGTTCAGGCCAGTTACTCATATGGGATACTGACGTCTGGAAAGAGGAACGACGGTGGCTGCCTGTCTATTGTTCCCTTGTGGTTTTCTTTGCAGGTCTGGTTGTCCTGTGCGCTTTTCTTCCAGGCCTTTTGACACCCGGATGATTTTTCAGCCGATCCCTGGCAAATCGCTAACCTGTTACAATCATGGCTATTATTCTCCATAGGCATGGAAACGCCAAACAGCCCTGAAAACTTTTTTTAAAACCATATTTCCTCTGCCCATTTAAAGCCGCCGGACGGCTGCCTTGACTTGGATATCCGTTCGATCTAGATTATAAATAGGTTCCTATTCAGAAAAGGAACCGGGTTTTCGGCTCCGGGATAAGCTTGTTCGTACAGTTTCTGTGATTTACCTTCAGACAGGAACAATAACCCTGCATCTCGGAACAGACAATCCGTAACATGCAGGAGGAATTAATTCATGCCGTCCAAGGCTCTCGAGGTCAATATCGCCACCAGTCGCGTCGAGGTGTGCATCGATAAAAAGTATGACATTCTGAAGAAGGTCATGGAGAAATACTATGGCATCAGAGACGGATTGCAGACGTTTCTCGAAGAGCTTTGCCACCCTTACAAGAACTGGGCGTTTATTGTTCAGGAAGCAAGGTCCTATTCACTGAACTACTTCCATGTGCTCAAAACACATCCTGATGGGCCTGAGGCTGCCGGGCTTTATGTCGACACCTTTTTACAGGCCATAGATCCTACCGTTAATGAGGCGGTCAGGATCAATGCAACGGACAATGTCCTTCTTTTTATTCAAAGAATAATCAAAGACGCAGACAGCGATCTCCCCAGGTTTTTCCCGGTACTGGATATTGCGTTTAATCAAATCAGCAATTATCCAGATGAGACGTTCTTTTTATTTGTAAAGAGCTTCTATCAACTAAACAAGATTGGGAGGGGTTATTCCCAGGCGGCCCCCCCGGAATCAGACTTCAGGGCGATTAACCGGCTGTTAATCAGATACTGTCTGAGCACATTTGATTACTGGTTGAAAAAGGGTGATCCGCTGAATGAGTTTAGAAAAGAGTCTGGAATAGCTGTTAAAGAAAGAAATCTGGATAAGGTTTTTGGCCCGATTTCACACAAACAGCTGAAGGAATATCGGGAGAACCTGGAACGTATTGCCAAGGTTCCGGATGACGGAACAAAAACAAGACTGGATCAACTCATCGAATTCCCCGGATACGCGCAGATCGTTTCCTTCTACAGTAAGGTCCCTCAAAAAGTCATGCACGCCGGAATAGATGATGCGGAGGGAAAACATTGGAAACTGATACTGCTTCTTCAGATAATGAATATTACCGGCCTTTCCTCAATCCATGAAGAGATATTAAGAGACATAAATCGAACCCTTGCCTGGCTCATTCAGCATGACGACGTCCAAGTGATTCAGCGGTCGCTTGAAAAGACATTTGCCATGTTGAGGATGAGTGTCGGGAAGTTCCCTGCCACGACCTTGAACTGCGTCCTGAACATGGGGCGAGGTGTCTATAAAACTGATGACAGCGACCTTGTGGACTTTTTTATTGATTCGGTTGTTTCCCTTGGATTCCAGACACCCGAGCTGGGGGGCGTGGGTAATGACTGGCAGATCAGGGTAAATCCCTCTCATATCCAGAATATTCGTGTCTGGCTCGAGATAATAGAGCTGAATCCCAAATGGTCCAAAAAACTTCTGTCCTCATTGATTATCAACCTTTCTCTGAGCGGTGTATTTATTAAAGATACGGATCTGTTTCCCCGGGATATAACACAGTTGCTGAACAGCGACTTAAGTCCGGTGTATAACCTTGTCAAGCAGTTGACGCGTCTTTTCCCTGCCTAT
>Ga0209345_10006059_pt1 | contig 11044 bp, 10 predicted proteins | sample Cruoilmetagenom7_FD_187294 | JGI IMG/M metagenome (GOLD analysis project Ga0209345, IMG submission 187294) | Oil polluted marine microbial communities from Coal Oil Point, Santa Barbara, California, USA - Sample 7 (SPAdes) (version 2) | ecosystem: Environmental > Aquatic > Marine > Oil seeps ...
CTAGCAAGAGCACTTCTTACAAGTCCAAATATTATGATACTTGATGAACCAACAAACTCTATGGACAGACAAACAGAACAAGCTTTTATGAAGAAGATGAAAAACCTTATTCAAAATCAAACCCTTATAATGATAACACATAAAATGTCTGTATTAACTCTAGTGGATAGAGTTATAGTTATAGAAGGTGGTAAAGTAGTCGCAGATGGTCCAAAAGAGAAAGTATTACAACCTAAAGGTGATCAAAAATGAATTTAGAAAACAAAGAAAAAGATATAGGTTTTGTAAACTCTTTATATGGTCATGCTTATGATCAGCCAAAACTAAAAATAGATATTTTATTTGCCAGTGTAGTAGTAATTATAGTTGGACTTATTGCTTGGTCAATGATTGCTGAAGTAGATGAGATGGCAAGAGGAGATGGAAAAGTTATACCGTCTCACAAAATACAAAAAGTTCAAAACTTAGATGGTGGTCTTATATCTGAAATTCTTGTTAAAAGTGGAGAACATGTTGTAAAAGAACAACCATTAATGAAAATAGATACGACTAGATTTCAAGCATCCCTAGAAGAAGCAAAAGAGCAACGGGTTGCTTTGATTGCAAAGCAATCTAGATTAAATACACAACTAGATTTTAATCCATCAAAAGAGAAACCTAAAATTGATTTTCCAAAAGAATTAGATGGTGTTAAAAAATACACTACAATAGAAACACAAATCTATAATAACAATATTGATGAATATAGAAGTTCATTAAAAATCTTAGAATTACAATTTGAACAAAAAGTACAAGAAAAAAAAGAGATAGAATCAAAAGTAAATCAACTGAAAAAAAGTGTTAGTCTTGTAAAACAACAATTACAAACAATAGAAAGAATGGTAAAATCAGGTTCAAAATCTAAAATTGATCTCCTTAATTTACAAAAAGAATATAATACACTTGAGGGAGATTTAAACTCTGCTGTACTCTCATTACCTAGATCAAAATTAGCTATCTCTGAAGCAGAAAATAAAATTCTTGAAAAAGTGAAAGGCTTTAGATCGAACAGTTATAAAGAGTATCAAGAGGTCACTTCTGAACTTAATAAAATTGATGCAAGATTAGTTTCTGAAACAGACAAATTAGAAAAAACTATTATTCGCTCACCCGTTAATGGGATCATAAAACAGATCAATATTAATACTATTGGGGGAGTTGTAAAATCTGGTGTTGATTTAATAGAGATAGTACCAGATAGTGATATATTATTAATAGAAGCTAAAATTGACCCAAAAGATATTGCCTTCATATCTCCTGCACAAAAAGCTGTTGTAAAAATAACTGCTTATGATTTTTCCATCTATGGTGGACTAGAGGGGAAAATAATTGAGATATCTGCTGATAGTATAAAAGATAAAGAGAGTAAAGATGATAAGAGTTATTATCAGGTGACAGTAAAGACTGATAAAAACTATCTTGAGAGAAATGGTGAAAAACTTCCTATTATTCCTGGTATGGTAGCAAGTGTAGATATTATCACAGGGAAAAAAACTATTATGGATTTTTTCTTAAAACCAATAATAAAAATAAAAGAGGAATCACTACATGAAAGATAAATTAAATTTAAACAAAAGAGGAAAGAAGATGAAAAAAAGCTTAATATCATTAACAATGATTTCATTTATATTAGGAGGATGTACAGCTACAAACGAGACAACAAACCCTACAACTGATTCTTTAAAAAAAGATTTTATAAATGAGATGGCAATACATGATGCAGTAAGAGCAAAAGATTTACCACAAGTTCAATATTTAATAGCTCAAAAAAGTCAACTGGATACAAAAGATATTTATGGATATACCCCATTGCATATAGCAGTAAGGTTACAAGAATATGATATAACAAACCTTTTGATTCAAAATGGTGCAAATGTTAATACAGTAGATAACTATCAAGACACTCCTCTTTTAGACTCAACAAGAGACAACTACACTGAACTTTCTAAACTATTGCTATGTAATGGTGCAAAAAGAGATGTTGTTGATCAACACAAAATGTCACCTCTACACAACAGTTCAAAAAATAATAATCTTCTTATTTCTGAGATGTTGCAAGCTGATAATTTAGATCCATATTGTAAACCTCCAGAGAAAAAAATTAAACCAGAAACAGTGGCACCAGCACCAGTAGAAGAAGAAAATGTAATAATAGAAGAAGTTACACCTAGCTTTGTAGGTCTTTATGATGCTTTAATGGAAGAATTTCAAAATGATCTTGAATCTTGGAATGCAGAACTTACAAAAGATGACCTACTTTTTAGATTTAACAACCCTGTTGCACTTTTTCAAGTAAATAAAAGTGATCTTAAACCTGGATTTACAGACATACTAACTGACTTCTTCCCACGATATTTAAAAATTATAGAACAATACAAAAGTGAGATACAAGAGATAAGAATAGAGGGGCATACATCATCTGAGTATTCTCTTGCAAAAACTGATGATGAAAGATATAGATTAAATAAACTATTATCTGAAAAAAGAGCAAATGAAACAAGAGATTATGCAGTAAATGAAGCATCAAAAAATAGTGAAGTAAGTAAAGAGTGGATTGAAAATACTTTTAAACCTTATGGTATGTCTTATGATAATCCTATTATGAATCCTGATGGAACTGAAAATTTTGATGCTTCAAGAAGAGTTGATTTTAAAATTGTAAAAAAAGAACAATAAAAGGAAAATTATGGGAAAAATTATATATACAATTACCCTACTATTTATAGTACTTTTTAGTGGATGTAGTGTCAAAAATGCAGATGAAACAGTTATTACAGTTAACGGGAAAGATGGGTTGTTAAAAGATAACGGTGAAGTTTCAATCAAACCTATTTATAAAAAAATCAATAGATTTGAAGGTACTCAATCAAAGTATCCTCATCCTAATTATCTTAATATTCACTGGACCGAAAATCAATGGGGAAAAACCTATGCGATTGTTGAAAATATAGATGGTAAGTATGGTATTATCAATAAAAATGGGAAACTATTGTTAAAAGTTGTTTATGATTCTATTGGAAGATTTTATAATGGATATGCAAAGATTGAAGTTAATAATAAATTTGGTTTAATTAATGAAAATTTTGAAGTTGTAGTAAAACCTATCTATGATGAAGCTTTGGAGTTTGTTTATAATTCTATTATTGTGAAAAAATTTGGGAAATATGGATGTATCAACAAAAACTTAGAGCTTAAAATCGCACCAGAAATGGATATGATCTATTTACAACAAGAGGGATTAAAAAGATTTGAACAAAACAACAAATGGGGATTTTTAGATACTAATTGTGATTTTGTTACAAAACCTATTTATGATTATGCTTATGATTTTTCAAATGGATTTGCTAAAGTAAAAAGTGGTAAAAACTGGGGATTTTTAGATACTGAAGGTAATTTATTAACAAAGCCTATCTTTGAGGATGCAGATAGATTTTAGTTTTTACTTTACAATAGATTAAAAGCAATTTTTAGATACAATCCTCTCTCTAAACAAAAGTAAATTAATTTAGAGAAGAATAGGATAGAAATTGCAAGATAAAATAAGAAACTTTAGTATTATAGCCCATATTGACCATGGGAAAAGTACATTAGCTGATAGAATTATACAAGAGTGTGGTGCTGTAGCAGATAGAGAGCTTAGTGCTCAAATGATGGATACTATGGATATCGAACAAGAACGAGGTATCACTATCAAAGCACAGTCTGTAAGATTAGATTATGTCAAAGATGGTGAGCACTATGTTCTCAATCTTATAGACACTCCAGGTCATGTTGACTTTTCTTATGAGGTAAGTAGAAGTTTAGCTTCTTCAGAGGGTGCTTTACTTATTATTGATGCTACTCAAGGTGTTGAAGCACAAACGATTGCCAATGTATATATTGCAATGGAGAATGATCTTACTTTGATGCCTGTAGTAAATAAAATTGATTTACCATCTGCTGATCCTTTGCGTGTGCTAGAAGAGACTGAAGATGCTATAGGACTTGATTGTACAGCACATAATCTAATATCAGCTAAAACAGGTGTTGGAGTAAAAGATTTAATAGATGCAATAGTAGATACTATTCCACCTCCTAGTGGTGATGAAAATGCTCCTACAAAGGCTCTTATCTATGATAGTTGGTTTGATAATTATCTAGGAGCTCTAGCCTTGGTGCGAGTCTATGATGGAAGTATTAAAAAAGGGCAAATGCTTAGAATGATGAATACAAAAGTTGAGCATAAAGTTCTTGATTTGATGTATCCTCATCCTTTAAAAAGACAAAATACAAATGAGATCCAAACAGGTGAAATTGGTATTGTTGTACTTGGGATAAAAACAACAGAAAGTGTTGTAGTAGGTGATACTATGACCGATGCAAAAAATCCAACAGCTGAAATCATCGATGGATTTGAACCTGCTAAACCATTTGTTTTTGCTGGACTTTACCCAATAGATACAGATAAATTTGAAGACTTAAGAGATGCACTAGAAAGACTTCAATTAAATGATAGTTCTATTAGTTTTGAGCCTGAAAGTTCAGCAGCACTTGGAAGTGGATTTAGAACTGGATTTTTGGGAATGCTTCACATGGAAGTAATAAAAGAAAGACTAGAAAGAGAATTTAATCTTGATCTAATTGCAACAGCTCCAACAGTTGTATACAAAGTTCTAACCACTAGTGGAGAGGAACTAATGATTCAAAATCCTTATGAGCTTCCTCCTGTAAATCATATTGAAACTATTTTTGAACCTTATGTAAAAGCAACTGTTTTAGTACCTGATGAGTTTTTAGGAAATGTTATAACACTTCTTAACAACAGAAGAGGTATTCAAAAGAAGATGGACTATATCAATAAAAGAGTTTTACTAGAATATGATATCCCTATGAATGAGATAGTAATGGACTTTTACGATAAACTAAAATCTACTACAAAAGGGTATGCAAGTTTTGATTATGAGATTACAGGCTTTAGACCAGGGAACCTTAAAAAACTAGATGTGCTGGTTGCTGGTGAACCAGTTGATGCACTAAGCATTATTGTCCCTGAAGAGAAAGCTCAAGCTAGAGGAAGAGTTTTCGTAAAACAACTCAAAGAGTTAATCCCTAGACAACTTTTTGAGGTAGCTATACAAGCAAGTATTGGAAAAGATATTATTGCTCGTGAAACTGTAAAATCAACAGGGAAAAATGTTACTGCTAAATGTTACGGTGGAGATATATCAAGAAAGAGAAAACTACTTGATAAACAAAAAGCTGGAAAGAAAAGAATGAAATCTATTGGAAAGGTAAATGTACCTCAAGAAGCTTTCATGGCTGTATTGAAATTAGATTAAATAATCTAATTTCTTCCCCTAGTCTACAATATTTCATTAAAATTTATTTCAAAATAATTAAAATGACTTAATTCTATTTTATAACTTTCTACTTAATTTATTTTATGCTAAACTTCCAAAAAATTTAAATTAATAAGAGAAAATTACATGTATGAGAAAACTAAAAACATTGTAGAAAGTAATCTATTTCAAAACTTCATTGTAGCAATTATTATACTCAATGGTATTACTATGGGGATGGAAACTTCTAAAGAGATAATGAACTCAATTGGTGGGTTTATACATATCTTTGATAAGGTTGTTATCACCATATTTACTATTGAGATTGCTATGCGAATTTATGTACATAGATTACCATTTTTTAAAGATGGGTGGAGTTTGTTTGACTTCTTTATTGTAGCTATTTCCTTGGTACCTTCTAGTGCTGGTTTTGAGATATTGCGAATCTTACGAGTACTGAGACTTTTTAGACTTGTAACTGTTGTACCGCAAATGAGGAAAATTGTTTTAGCACTTGTAAGTGTTATACCTGGCATGGCTTCTATTGCTGGATTATTAACTTTACTTTTTTATATCTTTGCTATTATGGCTACACAACTCTATAGTGAATCTTTTCCTCAATGGTTTGGAAGCTTAGGGGAGTCTTTTTATACACTCTTTCAAATTATGACCTTAGAGTCTTGGTCTATGGGAATTGTACGACCTATTATGGAAGTACATCCTCATGCTTGGATATTTTTTGTCCCTTTTATTTTTATAGTAACTTTTATTATGATAAACCTCATCATTGCTATTGTAGTTGATGCTATGAATGAGATAAAAGATAGTGAGAGTGAAACACTTATAACTGAGATACAACATAGTGAAGACCACACTAAAGTTGAGATTAAAAAATTAAGAACAGAGATTCAAGAGCTTAAAACTATCCTTTTAGAACAAAAAACCTCATCCCTAAATTAGGGATGTCGGTTTAACAAGATGGTACATTTCCAGAATCTGAACCATATTCATAGAAAAATTCATAAAGATGTGGTAAATATTTATCATTTAAATCTTCAACTTTTGGACAAATAGTTTTAATCTCATCCTCTAATTTTCCAGAATTATATAAACTTTCCCACTCATTTTGAGTATGTTTTCCTGCTACTTTTGCACCCGTTAACTCACAAGGTTTTTTGAGTTTTTTACTAAATAATTTTTGCCCTTTTACAACTGATGCACTTCCTTGTGAAGCCAATAATCCTACTACAACTGCAGCTAATATAATTTTTGTTTTCATCATTTCTCCTTTGTTTTAGATAGAAGAATCTTAACAACAAATTGTGGAGTGATTGTGAAGAGAATTACTTTACAAAATCTTTTATATATTCTATATAAAAATCATAGTAAGGAGTTTGTGGTTTTTCATTTGCTATTCCTGATACTTTGTTACACTCTTGTAGCATATCTTTTCCATTTGGGTTTATATGATAATCGAGCATACACATTATGTACAGATCTTTTTGATAAGGAGCTAATGTATATCTATTACTTTGTATCAGTTTTTCATAATCTTCTTGCACCTTATATGCAAACAATGATAATGAACCATAAAGTAATCCAGCTAAAAGGATAATACCAATAAATATTCTTTTTAAATAATTCATAAAAGCTTTAATTTTCTCTCCTTAGAAATCGGGGTACTTTTCTATCTGGCTTAGTTGCACACTCTACTTGATACTCGACCATTTGCGTAAATGGTTCTAAAAACTTTTCAAAATTTTTATCTTCTATATTTTCTATTTTATGTTGATTTAAAAGTTCTAAAACACAAAGTGTTGATTCTATTGTTGAGAGACAATAAGGATTTGGCTGTGTTTTTATTTTAAATGCAGATGATTTTGTATGCTCAAAACTTATTTTTGATAACCCGCTGATATTTTTACTCACGGCTAATATTTTTTTAGAACAAGGCCAAGTAGAATCTATAATAAAGATAATATTTGTTTTATTTTCTTCTTGTATATTTACACTATTGAGTTTTATACTAGAAAGTCCTGGATAGAGGACAAAACAATTATTATTAGGGTTGTTAATCATCTCATTAATCAAAGGATGTTTATTAAAATCAATTCCTATAAATAAAGAGGAGTTAGGTAAAGAGATATGTGTGAATCTCCCTGTACCATTTTTTGTTTTTTTAAACTCTTTTGGATGCATCAATAATACAAACTTTGTATTTGTCTCTATTTTATTAATATATTCACACATACAACTACTTTTTGGTCTATAGCAACTGTAACATTTTTCTCTAGTATCGTTTAGTATATCTTCATTTTCCATATACTATATTATACAAAAGTTATGATTAAGAGCAGTGCCCTCCTCCACAACAACCACTATTTGGTTCCTCACTCATACTTACACTTACGAAAAAATCATCTCCATCCTCACACACTTCAAAGTGATGTTTCCCACAAAATTTTGTATTCATATGTGTTTGCATAAGACTTGCTTGCATGAGTGCATCATCTTTTAACTCAAAACTCATATTATTTTCATAAGCACTTTTTTTAAAACAACCACACTCTTTTTCAACTTTTATTGTATACATTTTATATCCTTTTATAATATTTTAGAAAGACTACCCTATTTTTCTTATGGAATAATTATTCAAAATTACTAAGTCTACTTTTTTAATTTTTCCCTTGGGATAAATTCTAATACTGTAGCATTGATACAAAATCTTCTTTTTCCATCATCTCTTGGAAATACATGTCCTAAATGTATTCCACTTTTTTTAGCTAACACTTCAATTCTATTCATACCATAACTATTATCCTCTTTTTCTATAGTTGAACCATCCACTGCTTTATAAAAACTCAACCATCCAGTTCCTGAATTAAATCTATCTTTAGTGTCAAAAAGTATATCTCCAGAGAGCTTATCCACAAAAACTCCATCAGGGGTATTTTTAAAGATATCATATTGCTTACAAAATCTACTATCTGTATCTTTGTTAAATGCTACACTGTAACTTTCTGAGTTTTTTCCTAATTTAAAAACACCCAAAGCTTTGTAAAACTCATCTTCATTTAAAAAACCTCTATGTGCAAAAATCTCTTTTCCATTTTCAATAAAAAGTATAGTTGGTGTTGCATCTAGTTTTGTCTTAATATCAAAACCTTTTAGTTGAGAACTATATACTGTTCGTAAAGGTAAAGTTCCTTTATAAGAGCTACTTACCTCTTCTTTAAACTTTTCACAATAGGGGCAAAATACTTCAGCTTCAATTACCACTATCTCTTTACCTCCTATTGGAACAATTGTATCTCTTTTTTTATCATCATTTTGTTTTTCAAACTTTACACCCGTACTATGATTAGGACAATATCCATTTGGATTTTTAGTTAAATAATCTTGGTGATATTGCTCAGCATCATAAAACTTCTTGAGTGGTTGAATCTGGGTAACGATATCTCCAAACCCATGTTCTTGTAAGAGTGTTTGATAAATAGCTTTTGTATTATAAGCAATATTTTTTTGATTTTCATTAGTATAAAAAATAGCACTTCTATAGTTATTACCTATATCATTACCTTGTTTATCTTTAGTAGTTGGATCATGTAATTCCCAAAATGATTTAATAAGCTCATTGGCACTTATTTTTTCATTATCAAACTTTACCTTTACAGCTTCTGTATGGTTAATAATTTTTTTATCATCTTCGACCCATCTATATTTTAAAACATCTTTATATGTAGGGTTTGGGTAACTCCCACCTGTATAACCTGACTTTACATCTATAACACCATCTTGCGATTCAAAATGTTTCTCTACTCCCCAAAAACATCCTGCAGCAAATACTATTTCTACTATCATATTATTTTACCTTTTTTTATATGTTCAGTATATTTAGATTTATTTAATTTTATATTAAAAAATATAGTTGATAAGTTTATTTATAATTGATTAATAGGAAGTGTTATTGTAAATTCTGCTCCACTATATTTTTGCTCTTTGTATGTAAAGCTTTTATTATTCACTAGAATATTTCCATTCATACCCTCAACAATTAAACTATATGTCATATGAAGTCCAAGACCTGTACCTTGAAATTTATGTTTTGTGGTAAAATATGGTTCAAATATTTTAGGTAATACATCCTTTGGTATCCCGCCAGCATTGTCACAAAAGGAGATTGTAACCTGATTCTTGTCTTTTTTTAGTGTTATAAAAAAATATCTCTCTTCAAGATGAGAATTTTGTAAAAATGCATCTTTTGCATTATTAAAGATATTTATAAAACATTGTTTTAATTCATTTGGATGACCATTGATTATAATATTATCTTCACAACTATTTATAACCTCAATATGATATGTTTTTATATCAGACTCAACTAATTTCAAAAAAGACTCTATCTCCTCTTTTAAATTAAAGCGAACATTTTTTGTATCCCCTTTTATAAAATCCCTAAAATCATCAATTGTTTTTGACAGATACTGAGCATACTCATCTATCATGTCACAAGCTGAATTAAAATCATCGTCTTTTAAAAGATTAAACTCCTTTTGTATCTTCATTCCTGTTGCTGCTGTTGATATAACAGATAATGGTTGTCTCCATTGATGAGCAATATTTCCTATCATCTCCCCAAGAGCTGCAAGTTTTGATTGTTCTCTTAACTGTTGTTCATTTTTCTTTATTTGTGTTATATCATACCCATATACTAAAATTTTATTAGCATCTTTAGAACCAATTAATCTTAGAGAATAGTATCTACTATCTTCTATTACAATTGTATTTTTTTCCATATTATTATCAATTATATTATATATATCTTTGATTGTATCATCTTTAAATAATTGGTTATATTTTACAATAAAAGGTAATTTTTCTTTTTTAGGTTCATTTGAAGAACAAAGATTACCATCTCTATCGAAAGCAAAAACTGGTTCTTTATTATATTTTGGAAAATCTATTAAATTCACTTTTTCTAAATATAATTCATCTAGCTTTTTTTTCAGTGCGATATTTTCTTGAAGAAGTGGATTATCATCATTTTGAACCTCATTAATTGATGGTGCATCTTTTTTTCTACACCATTCATTCCAACCTGCAAAATAGATTCTAATATTTTCATATCCAAGTTTTCTAAGTGCAATATAACTATTTGAAAGTCTTGCTCCTTTAAAACAATACAACACTATTTTATCAGTAATTTTGATATTTTTTTTATCCAATTCATACTGTATATTTTTTAAAGATTTTACACTTAACATATTATCAGTAATAAAATCATACCACTCTATCCAAGTGGTATTTGGTAACCGTCCTTTTTTAGGTGCAAAATCTATCCCATAAGGGGATGAACTAATACCTATCCATTCATCTTTATCTCTCACATCCAACTTAACTACGCTATTATCATCAAGAAGTTTTAACATCTCATCATAATCTACAAAAAATTGCTCTAATGGGCAAGCTATAAATTGTTTTTGCTCATTTTCAAAAACTACTGTGCTAGTTTTAAAATTATTTTTACACCAAGAGTAATAACCACCATCTAATACTTTTATTTTATTTTCATCATAACCTAAGTATTTTAGTATTGTAAGCCCTCGTGGTGACTTTAAAGTAAATTTATCCTCATAAAAAACAACTATTTCATCTTTTGAAATGCCTGCATAAGAAAAGATGAAATA
>Ga0209345_10006060_pt1 | contig 11044 bp, 8 predicted proteins | sample Cruoilmetagenom7_FD_187294 | JGI IMG/M metagenome (GOLD analysis project Ga0209345, IMG submission 187294) | Oil polluted marine microbial communities from Coal Oil Point, Santa Barbara, California, USA - Sample 7 (SPAdes) (version 2) | ecosystem: Environmental > Aquatic > Marine > Oil seeps ...
GGTGTAAACGATGCCGATATAGACTGCCGTATTGGTGTTCAGGATGGTTAACGGTTCGTTGATCACCCCGCTCCACAGCAGGAACTGGTTCAGGAACCCCTCTTGGCTGAGGATGCCCATCCACGCATAGACCCGAATCAGAAAGCTGGTCCAGAATGGCAGAATGATCAGCATCATCAGGGTTGGTCGCCATTCAGTCGGCGCACGGGCCATGCCATAGGCGATGGGATAGCCGACCAGCAGGGTCAGGATGGTGGACATTGCGGCAATTCGGAAACTGCTGAGATAGGCTTTCCAATAAAGGTTATCCTCGGTCAGAAAGATGAAATTCTCGAAATCGAGCTGACTGAGGAATGCGCCGATCCCCTCGGCCCAGTCGAATTTTGGAACATAGGGCGGGATCGCCAGCGCCGTGTCGGAAAGTGAGATTTTCAGGACGATCAGGAATGGCACCAGAAACAGCACCAGCAGCCAGAGGTATGGAATACCGATCAGCAGGAACCGCCGCATTATTCTGCCAGCAGGACGCCTGCCGTGGCTGTCCATGACAACCAGACGGGGTCTTCCCAGGTGAAGCTGCGGCGTGAAATCCGACGGGTGTTGGCGGTTTGCGCCTTGATGATCGTGCCCGAGGTCAGTTCAACATGATAGGTCGACAGGTTGCCGAGATAGGCAATGTCCAGAACCTTGCCCTGAACCGCATTGTCCGCATCTGCGGGCCGGTTGGTGGTAATGGCGATTTTCTCGGGGCGAATTGCCAGATGGCAGGCCTGTCCGTCTGAAAAAACATTCGGCGACGTGCCGGCAAGGGGCTGTTGCCCATCCAACCAGGCGATATTGTAGCGGTCGTTGCCCGCCGCCGACGCCTGCCCTTTGATGATGTTAACATCACCAATGAAATCAGCGATATAAACGGATTTTGGCCATTCATACAGGTCCGCCGGGGTAGATACTTGGATCACCCGTCCCTCATCCATCACAGCGACGCGACTGGCGACGGTCATCGCTTCTTCCTGATCGTGGGTGACGATCACGAATGTGGTGCCGGTGGTTTCCTGAATATCCATCAGCTCAAACTGGGTTTCCTGACGCAGTTTCTTGTCCAGCGCCCCCAGAGGTTCGTCCAGCAACAGCAGTTTCGGAGCCTTGGCCAGGGACCGCGCCAGCGCCACCCGCTGGCGCTGACCGCCGGAAATCTGGTGTGGTTTGCGATGTGCGAACCTTTCAAGCCGGGTGAGTTTCAGCATATCTTCGACGCGTGCCTGAATGTCGGGTTTCGTCATTTTCGTGCGGCGCAGGCCAAAGGCGATGTTGTCCCAGACCGACAGATGCGGAAACAGCGCGTAGGACTGGAACATCATGTTAACCGCCCGTTTGTTGGGCGGTACCGACACAATATTCTGCCCGGCCAGTTCGATCCGGCCCTCGCTGGGGGTCTCAAAACCGGCCAGCATCCGCATCATCGTGGTCTTGCCACAGCCCGACGGCCCGAGCAGCGCAAAAAATTCCCGCTCGTAGATATCAAGTGTCAGATCGTCGATCGCGACGAATTCGCCGAACCGTTTGGTGACATTGCGGAACCGGATCAATGGCGCTTGATCCGGATCATCCCAAGGCGCGAATACAGTGGTTTGCAAGGCAGGCCCCCCTGGCGCTGGACGGATAAAAGGCGGACCAGATGGCCCGCCTTTGTTAGGTTTTACGGGTCAGGTGCCCGATTTGATCTTGGCCCACAGGCGCGTGACCTTGCGTTGAGTTTTGGATAAATAAGGCGATTTGGTATAAAGATTCCGCACCGTTTCTTCATCCGGATAAATCGCGGTGTCACCAATCACGTCCTCGGCAAGGAATTCCTGGCTCGCCTTGTTGCCGTTGGCATAATAGACATAGTTCGACGCTGCGGCCATATTTTGCGCGTCCATGATGAAGTTCAGGAATGCATGCGCATTTTTCTGGTTGGGGGCATCCACCGGAATTGCCATCTGATCGAACCACATCAACGACCCTTCCGCAAAGGGGTGATAGGCGATTTCCACCCCGTTGTCGGCCTCGGCGGCGCGGTCGCGCGCTTGCAGCACATCACCCGACCAGCCGACTGCTACGCAGATGTCGCCATTGGCCAGCGCGTTGATGTATTCTGAGCTGTGGAATTTCTTGATGTAGGGGCGCACTGCCATCAACGGCGCTTCGGCCTTGGCAATGGTTTTGGGGTCGCTGCTGTCGGGATCTTCGCCCAGATATTTCAGAACCATGGGGATGATTTCGGCTGGGGCATCCAGAAAATACACACCACATTCGGCCAGCTTTTCCATATTTTCCGGCTTCAGGATCAGGTCCATGCTGTTCATCGGCACATCCGCGCCCAACGCCTGCTTTACCTTGTCCACGTTCAGGCCCAGCCCGGTGGTTCCCCACATGTAATTTACCGAATAGGCGTTGCCTTCGTCATATTGCGACGTCCGGTTTTCGATCACATCCCACATATTCTTGTGGTTTGGCAGTTGCGACATGTCCAGCTTTTGAAAGGCACCGGCGGAAATCTGGCGTTGCAGAAAATCGGCCGTGGGCACCACCACGTCATAGCCTGACCCGCCGGCCAGCATCTTGGTTTCCAGCACCTCGTTGCTATCGAACACGTCATAAACCAGCTTGATACCGGTCTCTTGTGTGAACTTGGCCAGCAGGTCCTCGTCGATGTAATCCGACCAGTTATAGACGCGGACCTCTTCGGCAAAGGCCGCCGCGCTGCTTAGTGCCAGAACCGCCGTCAGTGTCAGCGTTTGAATTCTCATGGGTGTCTCCTTCGGACCTGCCGGGGTTGTTTCGGCACAATATATTTGATCAAGTTTTGCCTTCCTCATCAATAGCGGATATATTCGCGCGATGGAAACTCTGCCTGATCTGCCGCAGGCCCGACAGGGAAATGGCCCGTGAACCTGACACGCAAACCAGCCGCTAATCCTGCCGGAACCGGCACAAGTCCTCCGGCGCATGAGCAGGTTTATCAGCAGATGCGCGAACAGATATTGTTTGGCGAAATGGCCCCCGGTCAGGCCGTGACGATACAAGGTCTGGCCGAGACGCTGGATGTTGGCATGACCCCGGTCCGCGAGGCGATCCGCAGGTTGATATCGGATGGGGCGCTGGTGTTTCAGGGCAATCGGCGGGTCAGTGTGTCGCAACTGTCTGTCTCGGACGTTGAGCAACTGGTTTACTTAAGAAAAACAATGGAATCCGAGCTGACCCGCCGGGCGACAAACCGCATTTCCGATGCCGCGATAACCGAATTGGGCCACATTGACCAACGGCTGGATCAGGCTATTTCGGTTGGCGATGTGGTCGGGTATCTGGCCAATAATTATCAGTTCCATGCTGGCCTTTATCAGCAAGCAAACGCGCCTGTCATGGCCGATCTGGTGAACCGGGTCTGGCTGCGGTTCGGGCCGTCCCTGCGGGTGGTCTGTGGGCGGTACGGCACCCAGAACCTGCGGGATCACCACAAGGAACTGCTTGCGGCGCTGCACCGGCGCGATCCCGACAGTGCCGCCCGCGCCATCGTGCGGGACGTGGAACAGGGCATGCAGCAGGTCGCCGCAGTGCTGACATCGCAACCTGATTCGATTGACATGCAATAATTTGATCATATTCTGACGGCTCCTCGATTCAGGAGCTTTGCCAAATGCCCGCGATAACCAACCACATGCCCACCGCCGAGCTTCAGGCGCTGGATGCGGCCCATCACATGCACCCGTTCACGGCCGGCGACGAATTGGCCGCCAAGGGTGCACGGATCATCACCCGCGCCAGGGGCATTTATCTGACTGACAGTGAGGGCAATCAGATACTGGACGGCATGGCCGGGCTGTGGTGCGTCAACATCGGCTATGGTCGCGATGAACTGGCCGAGGCCGCCGCGCGGCAGATGCGCGAACTGCCTTATTACAACACCTTCTTTCAAACCTCGCATGCGCCGGTCATTGCACTGGCGGCCAAGGTGGCCGAACTGGCCCCCGGTGATCTGAACCATGTGTTCTTTGCCAGTTCGGGGTCTGAGGCGAACGACACCAATATCCGCATGGTGCGCACCTATTGGGCGATGAAGGGTAAGCCGGATAAATCTGTCATCATCAGTCGCCACAACGCTTATCACGGGTCGTCCGTGGGCAGTGGGTCGCTTGGCGGGATGGCCGGAATGCACGCGCAGGGCGGTTTGCCGATCCCGGATATTCATCACATCGGCCAACCCGACTGGTGGGCCGAGGGCGGCGATATGTCCCCGGCCGATTTTGGTCTGGCGCGGGCGCGGGAATTGGAAACGGCCATTCTGGCGCTGGGCGAAGATCGCATCGCGGCCTTTATCGGCGAACCGGTGCAGGGGGCAGGGGGCGTGATCGTTGCCCCGGATACCTATTGGCCGGAAATCCAGCGAATTTGCGACAAATACGAAATCCTGTTGATCGCCGACGAGGTGATTTGTGGTTTTGGCCGTACCGGCACCTGGTTCGGAAGTGAAACACTGGGCATCCGGCCTGACATCATGACCATCGCCAAGGGGCTTAGCTCTGGTTATCAGCCGATTGGTGGGTCTGTTGTCAGTGATGAGGTGGCCTCGGTGATTGGCGCGGGCGAATTCAGCCACGGCTATACCTATTCCGGCCACCCGGTTGCCTGTGCTGTTGCGCTGGAAAACCTGCGCATCATGCAAGAGGAAGGTCTGGTTGATCATGTGCGCGATGTCGCTGGTCCCTATTTGAAAACACAATGGCAGGCGCTGGCCGATCATCCGCTTGTGGGCGAGGCCAGTATTGTTGGCATGATGGCCTCTGTCGCGCTGACGCCGAACAAGGAAAGCCGCGCCAAATTCGCCTCGGATCCCGGTACCGTCGGCCTGATTTGTCGTGATCGTTGTTTCGCCAACAATCTGATCATGCGCCATGTGGGCGACCGCATGGTGATTTCCCCACCACTGACGATGCAACCGGAGGAGATCGACATTCTGATCGCCCGCGCGCGCGTCGCGCTGGATGAATGTCACGCGTTGCTGAATGCGCAGGGATTGATGAAACCTGCCCTCTGAAGAATGCCGCTTCGAATGCCTGGTTAGCGAAGAACACGGAAAAATACGGAACGATTCGCGCATTTGTTCGCATGTTGATACTGCTGATACTGTGCAAACAGGTTGCATCTGGCCCCATTCATCAGGTTTAATGCGCTGATAAGCGGAAAAAACCCGCAGCACATCAATGGGGAGCCACGTTTGGCTGATTCACGAAGTAATGACGCGTTCGTTGAATTCGAACACGTTCAGAAAAGCTATGACGGTGAAACCCTCGTCGTTAAAGACCTTAACTTAAGCATGCCCAGGGGTGAATTCCTGACTATGCTTGGCCCGTCGGGGTCCGGCAAAACCACCTGTCTGATGATGCTGGCCGGGTTTGAAACCGCCACCCATGGCGATATCCGGCTGGGTGGCGTTTCGATCAACAACATCCCACCGCACAAACGCGGCATCGGCATGGTGTTTCAGAACTATGCGCTGTTCCCGCATATGACGATCGCAGAGAACCTCAGCTTTCCGCTTGAGGTGCGCAAGATGGGTAAATCCGAACGTGACGAAAAGGTCATGCGCGCATTGGACATGGTGGAAATGGGTTCCTTTGGTGGCCGCCGCCCCTCGCAGCTTTCCGGTGGTCAGCAGCAACGCGTCGCGCTGGCCCGTGCGCTGGTGTTTGAACCGGAACTGGTGCTGATGGACGAACCATTGGGCGCGCTGGACAAGCAACTGCGCGAAAAGATGCAGTTCGAAATTACCCACCTGGCCCATTCTCTGGGCATCACGGTGGTTTACGTGACTCATGACCAGACCGAGGCACTGACCATGTCCGACCGGGTTGCCGTATTCGAGGATGGTCGCATTCAGCAACTGGCCCCACCCGACAAGCTGTATGAAGAGCCGGAAAACAGCTTTGTTGCCCAGTTCATCGGCGAAAATAACACGCTTGAAGGTACGGTCAAAGATATATCAAATGGCCGCGCCGTGGTGGAACTGGACAGCGGCGATCTGATCGACTGCAAGCCGGTCAATGTGACACGGGTAGGCGAACGCACCCGTGTGTCGATCCGCCCCGAGCGGGTGGAATACAACAAGGACCGGCTGCAAGAGGGCGCGCATACGCTCAAGGCTGAAGTTCTTGAATTTATCTATATGGGCGATATTTTCCGCACCCGGTTGCGGGTGGCGGGGCGCGATGATTTTGTCATCAAGACCCGCAATGCACCGGACCAGGATCGTCTTGCGCCCGGCACCCAGATCGAAATTGGCTGGCTGCCCGAGGATTGCCGCGCGCTGGATGCGTGACGGCCAAAGAATATTGCACCCCGGCGAGGGTGCGATGAACGTTGGGTTCACCCGCTAAACCCGTGGCGCGAACCCCGACAATCAATCAACGGGAAAATTCAGGGAGTCTTCTATGACCTTCACCAAAACTCTGCTGGCATCAACGGCTTTGGCCTTTGCCGCCGGGTCCGTCAGCGCCGAAGAAATGACCATCGTCTCTTGGGGCGGTGCCTATTCCAAATCGCAACTCAAGGCGTATCACGAACCCTATTCGGCCAAGTCAGGCGTGACCATCATCAACGATGACAGTTCCGCCGAAGCCGTGGCCAAACTGCGCGCCATGAACGAAGCCCAGAACGTCACCTGGGATCTGGTCGACGTCGAGGCCGCCGATGCCATCCGTCTGTGCGACGAAGGTCTGGCGATGGAAGTCGACCATGACGCCGATCTGGCCGCCGCGCCTGACGGCACCTCTGCTTCGGATGATTTTGGCGATATGATCGTTTCGGAATGCTTTGTCCCGCAGATCGTGTTTTCGACCACGTTCGGGTATCGCACAGATATGGTTCCTGCCGGTGTCGAACCGCCCAAAGGGGCCTGCGATGTCTTTGATCTGAAAACCTATCCCGGCAAGCGCGCGTTGAACAAGCGCCCGATCGCCAACATGGAATGGGCGCTTTTGTGCGACGGTGTCGCCTACAAAGACGTCTACGCCACACTTGAAACCGAAGAAGGTCAGGCCCGCGCGTTCGCCAAGCTGGACACGATCAAGGATCAGACCGTCTGGTGGTCGTCCTCGGCCGAGCCTATCCAGCTTTTGGCTGACGGAGAGGTCTTCATGGCATCGGCCTATAACGGTCGCCTGTTCTCGATGATCGCCGAACAGAAACAGCCGGTTGGCATGGCATGGGACTGGCAGATGTTCGACCTTGACGGCTGGATCATTCCGGCGGGTATCTCGGATGAGCGGCTTGCGCTTGTGAAGGATTACCTGAACTTTGCCACAGACACCCAGCGTCTGGCGGATCAGGCCAAGTTCATCAGCTACGGCCCGGCGCGCGCCTCTTCTGCGCCGCTGGTTGGCAAGCATGCGGAACTGGGTATCGACATGGCACCGCACATGCCGACAGATCCCAACAACGCCGAGAACACCTTTGTAAACAACTACAACTGGTGGGCTGATTATCGTGACGATATCGACGCCAAGTTCCAGGCGTGGCTGGCCAAGTAAAGACCACATAAACCGCAAGGGGGCGATAACCGCCCCCTTGCAGACAAGCGGACAACGGGGATTAAAATGAGCGATACCACCGGAAACGGGCCAGTTCTGGCCGCCGACGGAACGCCGCTGAAACGTAGTCTGGCCCGTGCGCTGAGACGTGAAAAGACCCGCGCGCTTTTGTTGATTGCGCCGTTGCTTTTGTTTGTGCTGATCTCGTTCATATTCCCCATTGGGTCGATGCTGTTTCGATCTGTTGAAAACGACATTGTCGCCGATACCCTGCCCAACACCGTTGTTCTGCTGGCCAAATGGGATTCCAGCACCGGCGATCTGCCCGGCGAAGACGTTTACGCGGCCATGGCGGTTGACATGTTTGCGGCGGTGGCGGCCAAGAAACATACCCGGCTGGGCACCCGCCTGAACTATGAGAAAACCGGGGTTTCGTCGCTGTTCCGCCAATCCGGGCGCAAGATCAAGAAATGGGATCCGGTCAATGACGGCCCCTACAAAGCGAAATTCCTGGAGCTGCACAAAGGCTGGGGCGATATCGAGGTCTGGCGCACCATCCAGACCCATTCGGGCCGCGTCACATCGGGTTATTTCCTGAACGCCATCGACATGCAGAAAACCCCCGATGGCCCCAAGGCCCAGCCCGAAGACAAGCAGATCCTGATCACCCTGTTCAAGCGCACGCTGTTCATGTCGATGGTCATCACGGTTTCCTGTGTCTTGCTGGGCTATCCGGTGGCGTGGATTTTGGCCAACCTGCCGATGCGCAAGGCCAACCTGCTGATGATCCTGGTGCTGCTGCCATTCTGGACCTCGCTGCTGGTGCGCACCTCGGCGTGGAAGGTGATGTTGCAACAACAAGGCGTGATCAATGATGTGCTGGTCTGGCTGGGTCTGGTCAACGATGCGGACCGGCTGGTGATGATCAACAACCAGTTCGGCACCATCGTGGCGATGACCCACATCCTGTTGCCGTTCATGATCCTGCCGATGTATTCGGTGATGCAGACCATCCCTGAAACCTATCTGCGCGCCGCCAAATCGCTGGGGGCGACCAACTGGACCGCCTTTTGGAGGGTCTATTTCCCGCAATCCATCCCCGGCATCGGTGCTGGGTCGATATTGGTGTTCATCCTGTCCATCGGTTATTATATCACGCCGGAAATCGTTGGCGGCACCAAGGGCGTGTTCATCTCGAACCGGATTGCCTATCACATATCCAGTTCGCTTAACTGGGGCCTTGCGGCGGCGCTGGGCGCGATATTGCTGGGAGTGGTCCTGATCCTGTATTGGGCCTACGACAAAATCGTCGGCATCGACAACGTGAAGCTGGGATAACGAATATGACAGCGCTTACACCAATTTCGCGTAAACCCTTGTCGCTGGTTCTGCCCATGGTGGCCGCAGCCGGGGCCTTTATGGGGCTGATGGTTGGCACGTCCAATGACCTGGCGTTGCCTGGCATCCTGATCGGGGCCGCGATGGTCGCCGCCTTTGCCCTCGTGTGCATTGGCGTCATCAAGAAAGAGCCGGTATCGAAATGGATCGCCATCGCTGGCATGGGCATCCTTGGCTATGGCATGAGCGGCATCGCCCTGATGCTATTTGGCGCGCTGGCTGGCTGGTTCTTTCACTGGTTTATCTATTGGCTCTACGAGGGTCGCTATCGTCGTCACCTTCTGGCCTATCTCACACCGGGTCAGGTGCTGTGGCATTACGCGTTCCGGGTGATCTGTGGCGCGATATTCGTATTCCTGATCACACCGATCCTTGTGGTTATGCCGCTTAGCTTCAACGCTCAGGATTTCTTTACCTTCACGCCCGAGATGCTGCGGTTCGACCCGGCGGGTTATTCGTTCAAGCATTATCAGGATTTCTTTACCAACAACGAATGGCAACGCTCGTTCAAGAACTCGCTGATCATCGCGCCGATTGCCACGGTGATTTCGGTGACCCTGGGGACACTGGCCGCCATCGGTCTCAGCCAAAGCCACGTGCCGTTCCGCCGGGCGATCATGGCAATCCTGATCTCACCGATGATTGTGCCGCTGATCATCTCGGCCACGGGCATGTTCTTTTTCTATTCAGATATCGGTCACTGGCTTGAGGGCACCCTGGGCCTGCCCAAGACCTTCGTAGGCTATGTCAAAGTGGTGCTGGCCCACGCGGTTCTGGGCATTCCTTTCGTGATCATCACAGTTACGGCGACGCTGGTCGGGTTTGACCGGTCCCTGACACGGGCGGCTGCCAACATGGGCGCGGGTCCGGTGCGCACCTTCTTCAAGGTGCAGATGCCGCTGATCATGCCGGGCGTCATTTCCGGCGGGCTGTTTGCCTTCATCACCTCGTTCGACGAAGTTGTGGTGGTGTTGTTTGTCGGCTCGGCCAGTCAGAAAACCCTGCCATGGCAGATGTTTACCGGCCTGCGGGAGCAGATTTCGCCAACCATTCTGGCGGTGGCGACCATCCTTGTGGTGATTTCGATCGCCCTGCTGACGGTGGTTGAACTACTGCGCCGCCGCTCTGAGCGGTTGCGCGGTCTCAGCCCTGGTTGACAACGCGCTCCAACGACGGGGACATTGGCAGACATTTCACGTTCTCACAACGTTGGTGCATAATAACCGGAGGCAAACATGCCTTTCACAGATGCAATCAAAACCTGCCTGTCCAAATACGTGACCTTTTCAGGCCGGGCCACCCGCCCGGAATACTGATAGTTTGTGCTGCTCATTCTCGGCATTCTGCAGCTGTGGTGGTTGATCCGTCCTTCCGATGTCGGGAACAACGAATACGGGCCCGCGCCAGCGCCCTGATGTTGTGATCTAAATTGGACGCGAAACGCTGTAACCGTTATCGCAGCCCCAAAAGCAACCCCGGCGATGCATACCCGTCCGGCACCAGCCCATTGGCGACCTGATAGGCCCTGACAGCGGCAATCGTCAGTGGCCCGATCTTGGCGTCGATCTTTTCAGTGTCGAACCCGGCGCGGGTCAGCCTTTGCTGCAATTCGATCCGTTCGTCATAACTCAGCGCGCGATCCTGACGAGGCCAGTTGCCCTGAATGGACGCGCCGCCACTGATCCGGTCGGCCAGATGCCCAACCCCGATCACATAAGCATCGGCGGTATTATACGTCTCTAACACGGTAAAATTATCGAAAATCATGAAAGCCGCACCATCCGCCCCGGCCGGCAACAGAACCGAGGCCCGCCATTGTTCCGGCACCGCCTTCCCATTCAGGCCAACCACGCCGATACCGCCCCATTCAGACGGCGTTTTTGTGATGCTGCGATTGGCCAAAAGATAATCAAACCCCTTTGGCAGGGTCACTTCCACGCCCCATGGCTGGCCCTCGACCCAGCCATGCGCCTTCAGATACGCGGCTGTTGAGGCCAGCGCATCGGCAGGGTCATCCGCCCAGATATCGCGCCGTCCGTCGCCGGTGAAATCCACCGCATACTCCAGATACGACCCCG
>Ga0209345_10006061_pt1 | contig 11043 bp, 8 predicted proteins | sample Cruoilmetagenom7_FD_187294 | JGI IMG/M metagenome (GOLD analysis project Ga0209345, IMG submission 187294) | Oil polluted marine microbial communities from Coal Oil Point, Santa Barbara, California, USA - Sample 7 (SPAdes) (version 2) | ecosystem: Environmental > Aquatic > Marine > Oil seeps ...
TTCTTCAGTTGGTATTTCAATTGCATTATCTTCAAATTGAATATTATCTAATTGAGATCTTAAAGGTATAATAAATTCAGTGTATTGGGCTTTTAAAGAATCTGGAATAGATTCGGCTGCAGGTAATTTTTCTCTAAAAGGATCAACTTGCTTCCCATTTTTCCAAAAGCGATAACAAACATGAGGTCCTCCAGTATTTCCAGTCATTCCAACCCAACCTATCACATCACCTTGCTTTACAAACTCGCCTTTTTTAACGTTTTGAGCTTTCATGTGAAGATATTGTGTGCTGTAAGTTCCGTTATGTTTTATTTTCACATATTTGCCGTTACCACCTCGACGTCTAGATTCAGTTACAGTTCCATTAGCTGTCGCTAAAATTTCTGTTCCGATTGGTGCAGCAAAATCGGTGCCTTTATGTGGTCTTAACTTGTACCCATAATATTTTATACGACGATTGAGATTGTAGCGAGATGAAATTCGACTAAACTGAACAGGCGCTTTTAAAAAGGTACGTCTTAAACTCTTTGTGTTTTCATCAAAATAGTCAGCAATATTTTTAGTGCTGTCAACCATAAAATTGAAAGCATAAAATGATTCATCTTTATGTTGAAAATATGCAGCATCTATACTTTCGATTCCTGCATAAATAGAATCTTCAATAAAACGTTGTTTATACACAATTTTAAAACGATCCCCTTTTTGAAGCCTGAAGAAATCAATCGTCCAAGCATAAATATCACTCATGTCATTGATTAGTTGATATGGTAAACCTTGAGACTCCATGGTTTCAGACAAGTTGTTCATTACAATTCCTGAAGCTTCTCTTTCAACTAAACTGATCGATTTTTTGCCTCTATAAGTTTCTATAGAATCAGCAAATTTAATGACAACATAATCGATGCTATTAGATTGATAAATAAAACACTTAGGTGTTTGCAAAGAATCGTTATCACACAATAGGGTGTATGGTTTACCAACTCGTAATCTTCTAATATCAAAACTATCTTTTACTTTTTCAGCAATATTAAAAATTCGAGGATAACCAATATGATTACGTTCAAGAATTTCGCCAAAGCTATCCCCTTTTCTTATCGTATCTCTTTTGACTATGTAGTCTTCAAGTACAAACCCAAATTCTTTTTTTGGTTCTGGTTCTGTCAGTGTTTGTAAATCTTCAGTCTCTGTTTTTTTATCGTCGTCTTTACAAGACCATAAGCCAATACAGATAAGAAGTGCTATTAATAATTGTTTTGGTTGCATTAATTTGTTCTATATATTTTCTCCCCAATTTTTAAGCTCGTCTTCGCTCCAAAGTTCTGGGAAAAACACACGTCTTTGATATTTAGGATGCATGTATTTTTTCCAATCACTTCCTCCTGTTGCTTCTCCATCTCCTGTTCCGCTTTCAATATAGTGTTTAGCTGCATTGTAATGTGCAATTACCCAAGTGATATTTACTGTATAATCATAGTGTCGCATTGCTTTTACTAAATCTGCATCTTTTTGGTCAGCTTCAGGAAGCTCCTTAAAACGAGTCCATAAATTCTTGGTGTTATACGTTTGCATAAAACGAATAAAATCGCCTTTGTAACGATCTTCAAAATTATTTAATAGCGCTGATTTTTTTCCAGTTTTATAATCTTTACCAGCAGCTTGCCAATACAAGTGTTCAAAAGCATGCTCAAAAGGTGTTTCTCTATCTATTGTTGCTCTAAATCTAAAATCAATAAGATTTATTAACTCTGTAGACGCAAATTCTATCTTTCTATATTGCGCACTTTGAAATCCACTAGCTGGTGTTAACGTGTGACGGAATTTCATATACTGCTCAACGCTCATTCCATCTTGCATAATCGTAAATGAAGTGGTTAACATATCGAAATAACGACTAATTCGCATGAGTTTATTTTCAAAATAAGCTACATCTAAGTCATCCTTTTCTGCAACTTGCTGAATTTCCCAAAGTATCATTTTAAAAATCAACTCATTGATTTGATGATAGGCAATAAACACCATCTCATCTGGAAATGTTGTGCGTTGTATTTGTAGATTTAGTAAAGCATCTGTTTGGATATAGTCCCAATATGTAATAGGCTTGCTATAAAGCAAGCCAAATAAATGATCTTCTGTGTCTTGGTCAATTTTTGTATACTTTTCTTGTAATTGATTTAAGACATCGTCAAATTTGTGTGAATCGTCCATTTTAATTAGTTAGTTAGTCAAATTGAATTTGAAATGAATGTTTTAATCCCTTGAAGGCTTCTAAATTAGCTTGTAGTGATCCTACAGCTAAATCAGCTTTAATCTTTAATGGAATTTTATTATCGTCTGCACTTACCCATAAGGTTAAACTCTCTTGCTCTTTAAAAACACGGCCTGCCATTACATAAGGTCTAAACTTTAATGTTTTTACTTTACCAAATTCAGTTTCTATAGTTTCTCTACCTAAAAACTTTAATTTAAAATTATAGTTTTCTTCATCAAAAAACATATTAAGGGTAACGATTTCTCCTTCCCTTATACTTTCAGTTTCATAATTGTTACGAAGGTAATAAAAAGCCGAAACCATGTCTTGTACATCTTTTTCAGTAGCAACTGTTTTTTTCGTCTTACGTTTTTTATTCTCTACAAAAGCTTCTTGCTTCTCATGATCAAAAGCAATTTCAATATCTTTAGTGTGACCGCCTTCATCAATTTTTCTAATAAATTTATAAGGCATTCCAGTTTCTTTATCGATAAAACTTTCGTATCTATCTTTTACTTTAAAAAACCATTTGATTGCACCTGTGGTCCAACCTTTACCAACAACATGATATACAGGTCTACCGTTTATATTTGATTCTTTAACTTCTAATGTTGCGTTTCCAGCTTTTAAGAAGTTACTATAACTCATTTCAAACTTGAACCATTCTCCTTCTTGAAATGCAGATTTTTCTTGAGCAAAAGAAATTTGCAACCCAATCACAAGACCTATTATAAGTAGTATATTTTTCATTTTAGACATAATTGTAAAGTAACTTTAAGGGTTACATATTGTTGTTTAGTAGGGAGAATTACAATTACTGTTCCAAAAATAAAAAAAAACTCGAGACCAATAGTAAATATAGGTGTTATAGTTATGTTAGAGTTTGAGTAAATAAAAAACCTACACGATTAAACACTGAAAAAAGTTCAGTATAAAAGCATGTAGGTTTATGTCTTAAGCCAAATTAGAGTTTATAAAGTTCCTCTTTTAGCCTGTTCTCGTTCGATAGATTCAAATAATGCTTTAAAGTTTCCCGCACCAAAACCTTGAGCTCCCATTCGTTGAATAATTTCAAAAAATAACGTTGGTCTATCTTCAACAGGTTTAGTGAAAATTTGTAGCAAGTACCCTTCTTCATCTGCATCAACAAGAATTGATAATTTTTGAAGTTCTTTGATATCTTCTTTCATCATTTCCATGTGGACTCCTAGACGTCTAGGAATATCATCATAATATTCTTGTGGTGGTGGTGGCAAAAACTCAATACCACGTGCTTTTAATTGATCAACCGTTTTAATGATATCATCTGTTGCTACTGCTATATGTTGTACACCTGAATCTTCATAAAAATCTAAATACTCTTCAATTTGAGATTTTTTGGCTGCTTTAGCTGGTTCGTTAATTGGGAATTTAATTCGACCATTACCGTTACTCATTACTTTACTCATGAGTGCAGAATATTCGGTATGAATTTGTTTATCATCAAACGACAGGAAATTCACAAATCCCATCACATCTTCGTACCATTTAACCCAAGTATTCATTTGTCCCCATCCTACATTACCAACCATGTGATCTATATATTTTAAACCAACTGGTTCAGGATTATAGTCTGATTCCCATTTTGTGAATCCAGGCATGAATGTCCCATTATAGTTTTTACGTTCTACAAACATGTGAACTGTTTCACCATAAGTATAAATTCCAGCTCGAACAACTTCGCCAAACTCATCTTTTTCAACCGTAGGTTCCATGTATGATTTTGCTCCTCTTTTAGTTGTTTCTTCATATGATTTTCTAGCGTCGTCAACCCATAGCGCTACAACTTTAACACCATCACCATGCTTTACAATATGATCATTAATTGGCGACTTACTGTTAAGCGGAGTCGTTAATACTAATCGTATCTTATCTTGTTTTAAAACATAACTCACTGAATCTTTTGAACCTGTTTCTAAACCTTTATACGCATAGGATTGAAACCCAAATGCCGTTTTATAAAAATGAGCTGATTGCTTTGCGTTTCCAACATAGAACTCTACATAATCAGTTCCTAATAGTGGTAAAAAATCCTGAGCGCCTTCGAAAATTTTTTCCAATCCGTAATTGACACTTTTTACTTCTTTTGCCATAATAATATTCTTTTATAAACTCCCTGTTTTTAATAAACAGAAAGAAACTCAAACTCGAATAGTATTTGAGTTTTTATTAATTACTTAAACTATCTAATTCTATTTCAGATTCTAATAAATCATCAATATTTAAAGAATCTATTTGTATTGTATCTTCTTCTATTTCATAATAATCGTCGTCGTAGTCATAAATCGAATCATTTTCCCATTCATACTCAAAGTCATCTCCATTTTTTTGCATATCATAACCTTCCATAATCGCAGTTGAAAGTAATGCACCATAAATCATAAAGTAAGCTAAATAAAACAAGGTAACTATTGAGCTCATTATCAAAGCTATGATGTTCAAAATCTTAGCAGTTGAGACATTGCTCCTGCTTTGAGGCATATAACGTTCTGAATTTAACTGAAACTCTCTTAAACTCTTATTAGCCATGACTAAACCAATAATACTTAAGATTAATGGAATAAAAGCGAAAACCCCACAACAACAGCCTGCTATAGACATAACAAGTGCTATAATCCCTAGAATCATAGCAGTTGGATCTGCTGGTAATTTGTTATAAGTCATACAAAAATCCCATACTAACCTTATATATAGATAAGGGACTCAGAGTTGGGTCTAACTGAGTATTTGATTGATTAAATATTAATGTTCTAACCATGATTTATAATAATCTTCGTCTGCAATTTTCATCGCTTCTTCAGTTACCATGAGCGGTTTAAAAGTATCAACCATAACTGCTAATTCTTCAGTTTCCTTTTTACCAATACTTCTCTCTGCTGCTCCTGGGTGTGGTCCATGCGGAATACCTGCTGGGTGTAACGAAATATGTCCAGCTTCAATATCATTTCTACTCATAAAATCGCCATCAACATAATACAACACCTCATCTGCATCAATATTGCTATGATTATAAGGTGCAGGAATTGATTGTGGATGATAATCGTATAAACGTGGCACAAACGAACAAATTACAAATGCTGTGGTTTCGAATGTTTGATGAATTGGAGGCGGTAAATGTATACGTCCTGTTATAGGCTCGAAATCATGAATTGACAAAGCATAAGGATAATTAAATCCATCGTATCCAATAACATCAAAGGGATGTGAGTCGTATTCCATATCAAAAATCTCATCTTTCTTTTTTACCTTAATGGTGAAACTCCCTATTTCGTTATTGGTTTCTAACTCATATGGTCTGCGAATATCACGTTCGCAAAAAGGTGAATGCTCTAACAATTGACCAAACCAATTACGATATTGTTTTGGTGTATATATTGGCGCATGAGATTCTACTATAAACAACCTATTGTCTTCAGTGTCAAAATCTATTTTATAAATAATCCCACGAGGAATTATTAAATAGTCTCCATATTTAAAATCTAAATTTCCATAAATAGTTCTTAGTTTACCTGTTCCTTTATGAATGAAAATCATTTCATCAGAATCAGTATTTTTATAAAAATATTCTGTTGTAGATTTTCGTGGTGCTGCTAAAGCAATATGGCAATCTGAATTTGTTAATACAATTTTTCTACTCTCTAGATAATCGTCTTCTGGTGGCACCTGAAAACCTCTCAATCTATACGACTGTATATTATTTTCTTTGGCAATTTTTGGAGCAACACTGTATTGGCTTTTTATTTCTTTTACTCGTGTTGGACGTTGTTCGTGGTAACTATTAGTTGACATTCCGTCAAAACCCACAGTTCCAAACAATTGCTCATAATACAACTCGCCATTAGGCTTGCGAAATTGTGTGTGACGTTTAGGAGGAATACTCCCTAATTTATGATAAAAAGGCATGCTATTTATTATTAAAAATTAGAATTTATAAGTTTAGAGTTAGTTCACTCAAACTTTCTCACTTGATATAAAGATACAATAATGCGTGCTTATTCTGGGTTTCTCTTGATAAGAAATTGAAGGTGAGATAATAAATCTTCGAATATTAGATTTAGCATAGCTCAAATATCGTGAAATTCATTCAAAAATAAAATTCTATTTCAAAATAATGTGTAGTATATTTTCTATATATAATATTTTTTATTATGTTTGTTAAACTAGACATTAAACTTTGGGTTAATTAAGAAGTCTCCCAAAGTGAATGAATAGTACGTTGCAACAGAAACAAGTGCTTGTTTTTTATTCTTCTTTACACAATTAATAGTACACAAAATGACTTCTTAAATTTTAGGCTTCTTAAACAAATTGTTTATTAACCAGCTTATACAATTAATGTTATAGGTTTAAAATTTTAAAATTATGAGAAAATTAATTTTTATATTATGTGTGTCCTTTTTTATTGCTAATGCATCTGCGATAGAAACAGAAAATGACATTAAAGAGTCAACAAGTATAGAATTAGCAAGTAATTCTAATAAAGCTTTTTTTGCTAAAATGTGCTGTAGAAGAACCGTTAGAAATGCTGATGGTGAATCATGGACAGCAAGAAGGTGTGTAGATCACAACGATAGTCATATTGCCATGGGAAGAGCATGTGAGATGGCTACTGCTGACGCTAACACAGCCATGCAACAAGCTTCCTCTTATACTCTAGTAATAATCGATTAAAAATCAATATCATATGTTTTCCATCAAAAAAGCAAATAGTAATCAAGTCTTAAGTTTAGTTTTAATTATTTTCCTCGTTAGTACTTCATTTTCACAGAATGAAACTCTGGAAGTAGATTATAGTTCCGTTTTATTAGACGAAAAGGATGACTACGGTTCCTTTAGTTTTTTTGATGGAAAACTAATTACAAATGGTATTAAAAGCATGTATTCAATTACTTTAAAAGACACTATTGTAGACACAAAAAATTTTGGATATATCGACAATTCCGAATTTAAATTTTCGAAATCTTATTATAAAGAACCTCTAAGAAATCAGGTAATTTATTATCGAGAAAAACGAGGTTTGGAAAGGCCTAAACTAATTAAAGATAATTATAATATAGATTGGAAAGTGGTTGATGAGTACACAAGTGTTCTAGGTTATCATTGTCAAAAGGCAATTTGTGAATTTCGAGGCAGATCTTATGAAGCTTTTTTTACTTCAAAAATACCATACAATGATGGTCCATATAAATTTGACGGATTACCTGGATTAGTGTTAAAAGTGAGATCTTTAGATGGTGCTCTTGAAATAAAAGCTAAAATGATTACGAATGTAGAAGAAGATGTTCCAAGTAATCCATACGAAGGGCTCGAACATACCATAAATTTTGAAGATTATAAAAAACTATTCAAAAAGTACTTTAACAACATGACAGGTTATAGGGCTGATATTGATTCTGAAATTTTTGTACCTAACAGATATATAGAATTTTTAATTGATGAGTAAGAATAAGTGTTTATTGATTAATAGAAAAACTATGAGATTATATTTCTACATAGTTTTTTTTCTTTCAATAACTATAAATTTATTTTCTCAAACAATAAAAGGCACAGTAAGCGATAGCTTGGGTCAACCAATTTTTGCAAATATACTAATAAAGAAAAGTGAAGTCACCAAAAACGTAATACAATATACAATTACTGATGATAAGGGAAAATACAACATATCCATAAAGCAACCCTTAGATTCATTAACCATTGAAGTTAGTTCATTTGGTTATAAATCTCAAAACAAGTCGATTAACCTTATCAATTCAGAAAAGCGTAAATACTCTTTTAACTTCATTTTAGAAGAAGAACTCAACCAGCTAAATGAGGTCGTATTAAAAACAAATAAGCGCATTCAAATAAAAAATGATACAACGGTTTATAATCCTAATGCCTTTAAAGATGGCACAGAAAGAACCGTTGAAGATTTACTAAAAAAACTCCCAGGTATTGAAGTTAAAACGAATGGAGAAATAAAATTTAAAGGAAAAAGCATAAAAAAATTAATGCTAGATGGTGATGATTTATTCGGGAACAATTATACACTTGGCACTAGAAATATTAACGTAAATATTATAGATAAAATTCAAGGAATAGAAAATTACGAAGACAACCCTTTACTCAAAGGATTGCAAGACTCAGACGAGGTAGCCTTAAACATTGTCTTAAAAAAAGGCAAAACAGATTTTTCTATAAACAATGAATTAAGTTATGGTATAGAAAACAGATGGTCTATATATTCCTCGGGACTTCTTGTTAACAAAAAAACTAAAGCCTTTAGTTTGTTATCCTATAATAATATTGGTAATAATAATTCTATATATAATTTAAATTCAGAATTACTGATTCAGAATATTGACAAGAAACAATTAGAAGCCAAATCAATTTTAACAGAAGGTAATTTTGGTTCTATACTAGATGATAGTTTTCATAGCATGAATAAATCCTTTTTTAATAGTAATAATGCTATTTTCAAACTTTTAAAAAAATCTTCGCTAAAAGTAAATTTCGGAATCTATAATAATGAACTTAATAGAACCAATGAAAGTTTTACCGAGATAAATGATGGTGAAACACAAATAGACTTTTCCTATACAGAACGATTAACAAAATCTCCAAAACTATTTTCAGGTCAGATTTTGTTTTCAAACAAAGAACGAGACAGTTTACATTGGGAATATAATGGATCGCTTAATATTGAAAACACCCGATTTAAAAATAAAAGTAATAATAATTCGACTCAGCAATTAGGTCATTTAAAAAGCGAGTCATTAAATACCTTTCATAATTTCAGCTTAGTATCAAGAACAAGTAAAAACATGGCGATTGAGGGCATTTTACTTTACAGTTATAGCAAAGCTCCTCAAAAATTAACATTAACTCCAGGAACAGTATTTGATAGCAACTCTAATATTGAGTTAGATTCACAAAACAGTGCGTATAGAAAAAACAGTTTTCAATCTAAAATTGGATTTATTGGTTATCATAAATGGTTCAAATACAACATTATCACAGGTTTTAATCATTTTTACTCCAAATTAAATTCATTATTATCGTCTGCACAAAATGATTATAATGCAAGCCTAAATAATAATATGAGTTATACGGTAAACTCAGCTTACGTTTTTCCAAAAGCATCCATTAATTTTAAAAAAGGGAATTTAAAATTAGGTATTAATATTCAGCATAACACCTTAACTTATCAAGACAAAATAAATGAACTAGAAGTAGATGAAATAGATTTTATTTTTTCACCAAATTTGAATTTTACTTATAAATTTTCAAAGAAAATCAACGCTAACATCTCTTATTCATATAACGAGTTGCTGCCTGAAGAAAACAAATTGTATTCAAATATTATTCAAACAAATTTTCGCTCTTTTTCTTCCAATATTGTTGATTTAAGATACATTAAAACAAATCAAGTAAGTACTAAATTCAAGTACTCAGATTTCTACAAAAGAACAACTATTACCCTGGAAGGCAACTACCTCTTTAATGAAGGTAACTATTTTAGCCAAGCACTTGTAAATCAGGATGTAACTGTAAGTTCAAATTTTTACAATCCTGCCTTTAATAGAAACTATAACGCTCGGCTTACTTACGAAAGTTATTTTCATTTTATAAGAAGCACTATAAAGCTTGACACATTTTACGCTATAATATTAGATAAAAACATAGTGAACAATTCTGAATTAAGAGATCTTAAAAACAGAAATCTTCAATTTTCTTTTACGATTCGTTCAGGGTTTAAATCAAAATTTAATTTTGAAAACATTAGTGATTTTGAACGCAATGAGTTTAAAGTTAGTGATCAAACAAATAAAATAATCTCTTTTCGAAATCAATTTAAAACAATTTATAAACTGAATGAAAACCTATATTCAAATACCATTTTAAGTTTTATTTCTCCAGACACCTCAAATACAGCTGACTACACTTTTTTAGACACAGAATTAGTTTTCAGGCCATCAGACAAAAATTTTCAAGTTGCATTAGTAGGTAAAAATCTAACAAACAATAAAAGGTTTGAAACTATATCTGTTGATGATTATTCTAGATCAATACTAACTTATAATTTGATAGAAAGATATGTGTTATTAAAAGGGTCTTTTTCGTTTTAAAACCAAAATCCAATATTAAAATACCAAATGCTTTTACGTCGTTCTGGTGAGTACGAAAATTTACCTTGTATAGGCCCTAAAAAGGTTTCAACTCCATAACCAACTGCATAACCTCTATAATCTGGAAGCGAGAACCACTCTCCAGTTTCAAAAATTGCAGTATCAACATTTGCCCAATTACCTTCTACAGTAATATGATGCTTCTTGAAAATCTCATAGTCTGCTGAGACTAATGCTTTCACGTAGCTATTTCCTGTTAATGAAATAAAATCATAGCCATAAAAAGGAATAAAGTTATTTATAAAGTTGTTTCCATAACCTCCTAACGCAAAATCAAGAGTATTAGTTGTGTTTTCACCTATTTTAAAACCGCCTTCAGTTTTTAAATTAAATGCTAATTTGTCTGATACACTAAATGCATAACCTATATCAGATTTAACAATTGAAAAAGGCTCAAAACCAGAATTAAATCCAGAAGACACCAAGTACCAATGTACGTCACCATTAAAATAAACGCCTCGTCTAGGAAAATACTTATTATCATAAGTGTCTAACTTTAAATTTCCAAAAACACTTCCGTAATCTGTATTTTCAAATAGAAATTCATCGGTTTCAGAATTAAGCGTTATGGTTTCCGATTTAATTTTA
>Ga0209345_10006062_pt1 | contig 11042 bp, 12 predicted proteins | sample Cruoilmetagenom7_FD_187294 | JGI IMG/M metagenome (GOLD analysis project Ga0209345, IMG submission 187294) | Oil polluted marine microbial communities from Coal Oil Point, Santa Barbara, California, USA - Sample 7 (SPAdes) (version 2) | ecosystem: Environmental > Aquatic > Marine > Oil seeps ...
GCGTCAGCTCCGTACTCAACTCCTCATGTAGCCCTTCTACACTGCGGGTTTCCGTGCGGTGCTTCCTTGCTCTCGAATAAAAATTCTAATTTTTAGAGACGCCCTTAGGTTATAAAAACCTATGCAACACTCAAAAAATACCTATTCATGACCTGGCCCCATTCATTCAGATCATTTCTCCAGACCCCGTTTCTCTAAAATAGCTCAGATGAAAAATCGCAGCACTGGATAGAGTATATTGGGCACTATAAAAAATTATTGCTGAACCTTTAGAAAAAAAAGAGAGCCAGGCAGCGGCTGGCTTAAGGTGTGTCAAGGGGCGCACTTTCGGCATATCTCTTGTCTGCAGTATGTTGGGATGTAGCTTGTGTTTTAAAAGCAATAAATTGCGGAAAATCAACTTAATAGACTGGTATTCTGGTCTACTTGGTTTATTTTATCGAGTAGACTTGTATACTGGTCTAAGTGTTTTAAGGAGTCATGCCATGCTAGAACTAATTGGTTCATATGAAGCTAAAACGAAGTTGCCGGAGATCCTTCGCAGGGTCGAAGCTGGCGAAGCATTTACCATTACGAATCGGGGTAAGCCAATCGCTGATGTTATCCCTAGCCGCTCAAGTGATCGACTCAAAACTGAAACGGCCATTGCTAACCTTTTGAAGGCGAAGAAGCACAAAACTACTGATAGTGAATTAGATGAATTAAAGAGTAGCGGTCGAAAATGACTGATTTCGTACTAGATAACTCTGTCGCTATGCGCTGGCACTTGGAAAGTAATAAGGCCTCAGATCAGAAGTACGCGGAGGATGTATTAAGAAGTTTGGTCGGAGCAGACGCATTAGTCCCAAACTTATGGCATTTAGAAGCCACAAATATGCTACTTACAGCTGAAAAAAAAGGGAATACGACTATAGGAGAGGTGGAGAGGTTTATCGCGCAGCTAGAAAATCTCCCCATTCATCTAGACCCGTTAACGGCAAATCAATCATTCAATCGAACATTGGCTCTGGGTAGGGCATATAAATTGTGTAGTTATGACGCCGCGTATTTAGAGCTGGCAATTCGGGAGGGCCTTCCTCTATCTACTCTGGATAAAGATTTGGTTAAGGCAGCAAAGAAAGCTGATGTGCAGATCTATTTGAAGTAGTAAACAGGGATGCTTGAGATAGAGACACGTTGATCGATGTTGCTTTCGCATGGCAGGAGCTAGAGATGAGCTTGCCAAACGAATGACACCATCCTCAAGTAGAAGAGGCGCTCGCAGCACGACTTGGACCCTTTTGGTTTAAGCAGAACATCGGGCAAACAGCTAATATCAATTACTCTGACCCTTTTTTCTTAATTACGCCATACATTGTATCACCTCGGCAAGAAAGGAAGCACTGGAAGTAGTAGAGGGCAACTCAAGCTCCACACCTTGCAAGCGAATAATCACCAGTGCACCTGAAAGCGTTTCATTTCCCGGCGCTCGGTCAAGCCGTATAAATTCAGCGCTGCTAGCGTGCAGTCAAAGGGGTCAGTCAAAGGGGTCAGAGTAATTGATGTTTCGACATCCGCAAACTTGGCCGTCGCACTGACATCACTAACCCCGACACCGGCCACGGTACCACCGTCTTCAATTCAGCCAGCAACGCCAGAATGTGCAACTATCTCAAGCACTTGGAAAAAACCCGAAAACCATCGTTTTATTTACTACCAGCCGGGGCTAGTCAGAGAGAGAATATGTGGCACCTTTAGCTAAAGGTACTACCTAGTAATAATGAGGATTCCAGCATGGCCACTTCGGTTAAACTTGATGACGATTTAAAAAGTCGAATCCAGCACCTGGCTGACGCGCGGCACCGTTCGGCGCACTGGATTATGCGCGAAGCGATCCGTGATTATGTTGAGCGTGAAGAAAAGCGAGAATCTTTCAAACAGGATGCGCTACGAGCTTGGGAAGCGTACCAGGAAAACGGACTGCACCTGACGCTTGAAGAAGCTGACGCTTGGCTGGAGAAGCTTGAAGCGGGTGAAGATGCAGAGCTTCCTAAGTGCCACGCCTGATTTGGTCGCCGCCAGCTCTCGATGACGTACAGCGACTCTATCGCTTCCTTGCCATGAAGGATGGAGATGCGGCCCGACGCGCCATCAAAACAATACGGGCAGGCGTGAAAATACTCGCACACCAGCCGGAGGCCGGACGTCCTGTTGAAGATATGGATCCAGTGTTTCGGGAGTGCTTGATTGATTTTGGAAGTAGCGACTATATCGCTTTGTATTGCTTTGATGGTGAAACGGCAACCATTCTTGCCGTGCGACATCAGAAAGAGGCCGGATATTAAGACAAGAAAGAATTCACAGATCTTTCGTGACATTAAAGCCGTCATCTCCGATACAACAAGCATCCTGAGTGAACTACGGCATCAGCAACAGCCGCCCACCAACCAGGTCGGCCGCGTGATGCATGTCAGCCACCAGGGCAGCCGAGTTAAATCAGTAGAAAATTGGAGGTCCAATTCATCTATCTAGAAAGGGCTGTGCCACAATTAAACGTTTGTAACCATCTTCGGGTCTGGTATTTTCGCAGATATATAAAATGTCTAATACTAAATAGTATTAGACATTTTATAGGTGCCGTATATACTCAATCTATCGTATTGTTCCGAGTCCACGTTCATGCAAACTCCAAAGCCTCTTCCCATTCTCCCCGCTTATCCAGAGTTAAAGAACATTGCCATCAATGACTACCCTGATGTAAAGAATTTTCTTGAATCAGGCCCTGATTGGCGACTACAGCATTGGCAATGGGCTTTGGATTATCTTAGCTATGTGGGAAGAAATAAATCTGAGCACACTTACAGTCGCTTTAGAAATGAAACGGAGCGGTTTCTATTGTGGGTATTTGTGATTAAGGAGAAACCTCTGGATGAGTTTCGTAAAGCGGATGTTTTGGAGTACGCTGATTTTTGTTGGAAACCGCCCGTATCCTGGATCAGTTTTGCCAGTGCCGATCGGTTTTTACTGCAAGATGGCCTTTATAAGGTAAACCTAGAGTGGTTACCATTCAGGCTTAAACGAACAAAAAACCAAAGCGTACAAACACTCGATAAGAAAAAATACCGGCCTTCACAGGAAACCCTCAAAGCCATGTTCACCGCCATTATAGCTTTCTATAAGCATCTGATGAACGAAGAAAAGTGCTTTGGTAACCCTGCCCAGCTCGCCAAAAATGATTGCCGATATCTGATCAAAGACGCGCAAGTTAAGGAGATTAGGCGCTTAACAGACGATCAATGGCACTACGTATTAAGAACTGCCGATAAAATGGCGATAGAAAACCCCGACTATGAGCGTAGCTTGTTTATTCTGGTAACCTTAAAAACGCTTTTTTTACGTATATCAGAGCTTTCTGAGCGTGAAACCTGGCGACCAGTCATGAGCCACTTTTGGCAAGACCACGATGAAAACTGGTGGCTAAAGGTCTATGGGAAAGGAAGGAAGATACGTGATGTCACCGTTCCCACCGAATATTTTCCTTACCTCAGCCGCTACCGGGCCTTTCTGGGTTTATCTCCACTTCCCTCGCCCGGAGATCAAATGCCCCTGGTTGAAAAACTCCGGGGGCAAGGTGGCTTAACGGCCAGGCACCTCACGCGATTGGTGCAAGAGGTTTTTGATGCGGCTTACATATCTATGGCGAGTGATTACGGGGAAGAAAAGGCGAAAAAACTAAAAGAGGCCTCCACCCATTGGTTGCGTCATACAGGAGCAAGTATGGAAATAGAACGAGGGCGTGCATTAAAAGATGTATCTGAAGACCTTGGCCATGCAAGTATGGCGACGACGGATACCATTTACGTTCAAAGTGAAACTAAAAAGCGTGCTGAAAGCGGAAAAACACGCAAAGTCGATTGAGTTAATTTAATTAAAATATCGAAATCAGGTAAAGAATAAACGCTATAACACCCTGTTTAGCTTTGGTGGTTTTGTTTAAACTATATCTTATAGAATATTTTCGGCGCCAGAAACTGGCTTCATCTTAAACCATTAAAGGCAGCTAATACTGCAATAAAGCATATGGGTCTATCTGTAAAAAACGATAATTTTACCGCAGCTGACTACCAACAATTTTCAGCAAGAGTACGTGAAAATCTGGCTGCGCTCAGGCAACTTTTAAACCAGCCCGACTTCGGCATTGGCCCTGGCAGTTTTGGCGCAGAGCTGGAGATGTATATCATTGACAGGGATAACTATGTCGCGCCGATTAATGATTACCTCATACAACAGTGCGCAGATAAACAGCTGCAACCTGAACTGAATCGTTTTAACTTGGAATATAATCTGAGCGTTGTTCAGGCTGAAGGAAGCCCCTTTTTAAGCATCGAGCGGGAAATTGAAAAGGTACTCTCCACACTGAATCATTTTGCCGCTGAAAAAGATTGCCGCGTTATTCCCATAGGGATTCTCCCCACTCTCCGAGAGTCTGATATTTCCAGTGCAATGATTAGCGATTTACCGCGCTATCATGCTCTTTCCAAAGGGCTAAGAAATATGCGGGATGGCCCGTTTCAAATCGAAATTGATGGCAAAACCCCTCTTTCTTTCACTACCGACGATGTTGCCCTTGAAGGCGCTAATACATCCTTTCAATTTCACTGGCGCATACCGCCTAGTGAGTTCGCTAATACTTTTAATGCCGTGCAGTTGTTGACTCCCCTCGCCGTAGCAATTGGCGCGAACTCCCCCACTCTTCTTGGGCATGAATTATGGGATGAGACACGTATTGCCGTTTTTAAACAAAGTATCGACTATCGTAATCACACCTCAGCCATTTGGCGTCATCCTTCACGAATTTCCTTTGGAAATGGCTGGGTAAGACATAGCGCCTTCGAGGCTTTCGCAGAAACTGTTGCGCTTTATCCGCCTTTACTTCCCCTAATTGGAAAGGAAGACAGTTTGGCAACCCTCGCTAATGGTAACATCCCAAAACTTGAGGAGTTAAAACTGCATCACGGCACCGTTTGGCCTTGGAATCGCGCAGTTTATGATGATTCAGCCGGGGGACATTTGCGTATCGAAATGCGCTCTTTACCCGCTGGCCCCACCGCTCAAGATATGACGGCTAATGTTGCTTTTATTATTGGTGCCGCCCAAGCTCTTAAAAATCGCATGCCGGAGATACTGCCCACCCTGCCATTTAGTTACGCCAACCACAATTTCTACCGTGCGGCACAAGATGGTATTGACGCCAACATAATTTGGCCGAGCAAAAAACAAACCTCCCTGGCGGAGCTACCTGTGTTAAAGGCTGTTTTAAAAACCCTACCATTTGCCGAACAAGGTATGTCCGAGCTGGGCGTTGATGAGAAAGAAATAAAGCGCACATTAGGAATTATTCGTAAACGCGTAGAGGCAAAAACAAGCGGTGCGCGATGGCAACGCAGAATGTTGGCTCGCGTTATAAAAAGTGAGGGGCCAGAAAGGGCCTTCCACGGTTTGCTTGAAAATTATCTCCGGGAATTCTCCCGTGGACTTGATGTGTCTGAATGGAGTGATGAAATTTGAATTTAGAGCCGACTGCTATTTCTTATTTAGAGGCTGAGTCATTAAACCCTTTAACCCAGGCACCAGAAGAGTTTCTACGAAACCTCAAACAGCCATCCTGGATATTTATAAAAGGCAGAGATAGTACGCGCTGCCGCATCCTCACCACACTATTACACGGAAATGAACCATCCGGTTTTATCGCCCTGCATCGCTGCCTTAGTGAGAGCCTTATTCCAGAAACAGATATGCATTGCCTGGTGGCATCGGTTCCCGCTGCTTTACAGGAACCTTTTTTCTCCACTAGAATGCTGCCGACGCAGCGGGATTTAAATCGCTGTTTTACCCCCCCTTTTTATGACGAACAGGGCCAGCTTGCAAAAGAAATATTGGCACATATTAAAAAGCTCAAGCCAGAAGCGATTATCGATATACACAATACTTCTGGAGATGGCCCATCCTTTGGCGTAAGCACCATAAGCAATCCTTCACACATTGCTCTAACGGCTCTCTTTAGCCATCGCTTAGTGATCACTAATATACGGCTCGGTGCCTTAATGGAAATTGCCACAGACGACTTTCACCTTATCACCGTGGAAGTTGGTGGACGACAGGAACCTAGCTCCCATGAGGCAGCTTATCAGGGATTAAGCCGCTACATGTCAACCAGAAATTTATACGATGCCGGCATAACATCTGAGGTGTTTGAAATTCTTCAACACCCCGTACGCTTAGAGATTAAAGCCTACAAAACACTTTCCTATGGTGAAGAACAAAAACCTGGCGCAGATGTCACTATTATCGCGGAAATAGAAAAGTATAATTTTGGAGAAATTCCCGCAAACCAAAATCTAGGCTGGTTAGGAAAGCACGGAATAGACGCATTAACCGTAAAGGGAACAGAAAATCAGGAACTCATAAGCGAATACTTTAAAGCCGACGGAAATAATCTACAGACGAGAATTCCGATGAAATTATTTATGGCCACGCCTGATCCGCAGCTCGCTATTGGAGACTGTTTGTTTTATCTCGTGGGTATGGATCGTTGCATTTAACGATACGTATCAATTAGCCTTATTTTTCACAGGCTCTTGAGCCAGAGGTAAGCCTTCTTTTATCTCCTGGCCTTTAAAAACCGGGATGGGCATTAAAAACACAGCAATCACCGCAACGAAATTTAGAGCTATATAAAGGCTAAATGCTAAAGAGTAATCACCGTAGCGGTCAGCCAGAATACCCGCGGTAACGGGTCCGACCCCAGCCAATAGCGTAACCACAATACCCCGAACCGCCATCAGTTTGGCATTGTTCGCCACGCCGAAAAAATTAACCACGAGAGAAGTGGAAGAAACCGCAGCCGTGCCGTAACCCAAACCAAAAGTCACTACGAATAAATAAACATGAATAGGGTCGCTTGCAATTTTTAGAAAATAATAACCGACAAGCTGCCCAATAAGCCCCATCATCAAAAGTTTTCGAGAATCAAATTTGTCACCGAGTGCACCGGCCATTAAACGCGCACCCGCACCGATGGTGCCCTGCAAGCCGAGAGCCGAACCAGCAAGTACTGGATCAATACCGACATCCTGAAGATGTAAAACCAACTGACTGGTGACAATGGTTGCCCCCATTACCGATGCACTTCCGCCAACAATAATCAGCCAGAAACTGGGGTTTCTGAGTGCCTGGGATCGAGTCCAACTGCTTGTGGTTCGAAAAACAGCCCTTGAGGGCTTCTGGTTTGAATTGTTTGGGGTAGAAATCTGTCCGCCATCAACTTCTTGCCCCAGGTCAGCAGGTTTTTCTCTTACAACAAAAAAAGAAATCAACGAGGCAAGCAAAGTACATCCAGCCATGGCCAACCAAATATGCTGCCAATGGCCAGTTGCATCAATGTAAATGGAAGCGGGGATCGCGCTAAGCGCACCTAGACCACCGATGCTCAGAAATATTCCTAATGCTAATGAGCGACGATGGTGAAACCAGTTAGCAATGAGCTGATTGCCGGGAATAACAGTTTGCATGGCCATGCCGATGCCCATTAATAGCCCTGCCCCGATATAAAACTGCCACAAGGAGCTTGTATAGCAAGTGATGACTGCCCCACTTGCATTGACAAAACCACCATAAAAAATCGTCATGCGGCAGCCAACTCGATCAATAATCCGTGCCACCATGGGCCCGGCTAAACCGTAAATCATAGCAATTAGCGCAAAACCAAAACCCACCTCAGCGCGAGACCAGCCAAAGTCCTCCACCATCGGCGGCAGTACCACACCAACCCCTGAAAAAGTTAAACCAATTGCAAGGAAATAAATCGCACTGAGCCCAGCAAGGAGCTTCCAACCATAAAACATAAGAATTACCTAATTGAATACCGAGGCGTTTAATAGCTCGGTTGCGTACTTATTCGTTTGCAGTGATAAAGGAAATCTTTTTATAAGCGGCTTTTAAAGCCGGGCGCATAGTTTACTACTATGTGCACCGCATTTACGAAATATTAAGCCTTCAAAGAGGGCTTTTTTGGATACACGAAAGTCCAGTGTCGGAAATTTTTACACGTATATCAAAATGAGAAGTGGAAAATCTCTATAACACATTGTTTATTCTTGTGATTCATTTGTTGGCTTAGAGTATGCGTAAGACTTATAAACCGGAATGTTTTCTGGTTTATATTTTTGACCCGACCAATTTGCATCTATTAAACATAGTCAAATAGGAAGTAGCAAAATGACAAGCAAACTTAAAAAACTTTCGCTGGCAGTTGCTGCCACAACGTTGGGCCTTGCTGTTACAACAAGCGCTCAAGCTCAAGCAATATCTGCGGATGTTGTAACAATTGTTGATGAGTCAGGCTCAATGGGTGGCGAACATGCCTGGTTACCCGGCATGATCACCAGTCTAAATACTGAACTTATAGCTGTTGCTGGCGCTGATCAATTTAGTGTTAATTACGGCATCGCTGGTTTTGGTGGTAGTACTAGTAGTGGCCACCGCTCTGGTCACGCACACGATATGGATACCAATGACGCAGACCTCGATATGTGGGGGACGGCTAGCCAGTATGGCTCTGCTGCAAGCACCCTTCGAACTAGTGGCGGATTTGAAGATGGCTATGAAGCAATGGACTGGGCGGTAAATAACTACAACTTCACCGAAAAAGCAACCAACTTCATCCTGGTTTCTGATGAAGATCGTGATGTAACCTCCGGGGCAGGTATTTCCTATAGCTCCATGCTGACCGGTTTAACCAATCAGGGAGCACTGCTTAATGCTGTTGTGAACTGTAATTTTGTTGACGGAAATGGTGCTCAGGCGATCGGAATTGATGCTAAGGGTAATGCTCTTATCGCGGATAGCAGTGGCGGCTTCACAAAATCTACTGGCGGCCAACAAAATGGTTACTGTTTTGGCGGTACTAACACAAACTATGTGGATCTCGCTTTAGCAACCGGTGGCGCTGCATGGAACTTAAATATCCTTCGTGCGGGTGGTTTTTCTGCTGCTTCGTTCACAAGTGCATTTGTGGACATAAAGGTAGGTGAGATTATCGAAGATCAAGCTGAGGTGCCAGTGCCAGAACCAACTAGCTTAGCACTATTTGGCTTGGGATTGGTCGGCTTGGGCGCGTCTAGAAAGCTTAAAAAGGCTTAAGATATACAGCCACGCACTCTTTTGGGTGCGTGGTGTTCTCCCTCTCATCAAATAAAATTTAAGCCTATTAGCCAAGCAGAAAAAGTGATTGATTCTACAAGATTGTTTTTGGTTCTAGGAGATTGACAATTTAGACGTGTCTACATCAACTACGGTGACAGGTTTTTTCTCAACCAGTATATCAGCGCCCACCGGTGCTACGCTTATCTGGCTAATATCAACTGAAACTGGAGCACGGGCGTCTTTTATTTGATTCATATCAGAGCCAACTGGCGCCAAGCTCCAGTCGTCGTTCTGTGCTGCTGCAACTGAAGTTTCAGCGGCAGGGGCAATCGGTATTGGCTCAGACGCTGCGGGCAAGTCCGAAGATTTTTGTGTTTCCTCCGCCTGCTCTAATGGATTAAGAGAGGAAATCATACCCAACCTTTTAAGCTGGCCTCGAAATTTCATACCATCGCGATAATCGGTATTTTTCTTTAAAATAACGGGCTTACCGCTAAAAAGTGCATCAAGCCGCATGCCGGTAACTGTAAAGGTGTTAGAGAAATTCTGCTTGGCCACTTCTGGATCCATGCCGCCGATAATTTCCCCTGTAAAAACAACGTTATAAGTCTCTTCGCTCATCAAACCAACCCGTATATTCGTCGTAAAGAAAACAAACCCTTACTTCAATTATAGTTGCATTTGGGTTCTTTAGAGCGCAGAGCCGTCAAACTTAAACACCCACCTCAATTTTTAGACGTTCATCCTCAACTTTTACAGATTTCAGCATCAGTTTGGCAATTTTTTGTTTCCTGTCTTCTTCATCAAACTTAAAAATGGAAATATCGGAAAGTGCACTTTTCATTATGCTCTCAAACAAGCCCCTCACCTCCTCCTGATAACGTTTCGGTAAACCTTTAACGTCAAAATTTTGCAGTTCTGGATCAAAAAAGAAGAACTCACCACTGGAACCAAGGTAGTCGATCTCCCCATGCACTAAACCTCGCCCCTGCGCTTTAAGAAGGCCAGGGATACTTACTTGCAGAGACACTTCTATACCGATCCTGTCTACTGTATCAGGAGGGATGACTACAACCGGGTCGAATACCTTAAACACAAAGATAAACTTTTTAACCTTTAGGGGAAATACGCCGGTAATGCGCTTTTGCAATACCTCAGGGCCAAACTTCAGGGTGTAGCTTGGAATAAAGCTGGCAATGGTTTTCCAGGCTTGCTTTAGCAGCCCTTTTATTTTCTTCATAAAAGTATCTCTCTTTGTTCTCAGATAGTGCCGCCCTTATCAGCAAAAATTAAGGAGGCAAAGCCCCTTCATTCCTACTGAAAGAAATCAGGCTAGTTTATCGCGTACCTTTCCTTTAGTTGCAGGCAAGGCATCCTTATATTTATCTATAAGCAATAACAGTGGGACAAAAAACAGAAAGTTTACCACGAGGGCCATAAAAATCGTGAGGGCCGTTAATATCCCCATGTCCGCATTCGGGGTAAAGTGGGCAAACCCAAGGGTCCCAAAGTTTGCGGTGAGAAGAATGGATGTAAACAGTAACGCTACACCCACTTTTTGAAAGGCATACCTGACCGCCGCTTCTGTAGCGTAGCCATTTTCTCGTTTCGCCCACACATATTTACTGAGAAACTGAACGGTATCATCCACTACGATACCGATTGTTAAGCTAGAGACAATGGAGACGGCCATTCCCACCTGCCCCACAAGAATACCCTAAATACCAAATACCAAATACCAAATACCAAATACCAAATACCAAATGTCATTGCGGCAGGTAAAAGATTAGGCAACAGTCTGAGCAAATCGTATTTAACGGAACGTAGCGCGAAGATCAGCAATGCAGACACCATTACCA
>Ga0209345_10006063_pt1 | contig 11041 bp, 8 predicted proteins | sample Cruoilmetagenom7_FD_187294 | JGI IMG/M metagenome (GOLD analysis project Ga0209345, IMG submission 187294) | Oil polluted marine microbial communities from Coal Oil Point, Santa Barbara, California, USA - Sample 7 (SPAdes) (version 2) | ecosystem: Environmental > Aquatic > Marine > Oil seeps ...
CTTCCGATCTAAAGCGGTTTTAGGGCTTGAAAAAACAATGAGCAATTTACCTGTGGTTGGTGCGGCTTTTGGTATTTTTAATACTGATGTGGCAGGAAGATTAACCACTAGAGCCAAGCCCAAGAGGCTATCGGTTCCGTTTGAAGGATCGGTAATAAGGCAAGCAATAGGGCTAGGCACAGCAGCAACCACAATTGACGCAGTAGCAGGGGAAGAATAGACATGGCTTGGAATCCGATTAGCGGCACATTTATTCAGTACAGTGAAAACGACGTAGACGCGAGCGGTTTCTACCTCAAGTTTTACGCATCTGGCACTGTTACACCGATCAGCATGGCTGACGATTCAACCGGCGGTACGCTGCTGGCCAAGTGCGTGCTTGATTCAGACGGGTTTGTCCAAAACGGATCTGGCGCTCCATTTATACCGCATATCGACCAACAGTATAAAATTGTAATCTATCGCAACGCTACCGATGCAGACGCTGACACCATAGCCAACGCATACAAAGAGATCGATGAACTATACCCTCTATCAACTTCCGGCCAAACGACTACGGTTTATGGCACGCTATCAGCGGCCAAATCAGGATCAAGGGCCAATGGTGAGACAGCTATAACAAGCGGGTATTTTTCTGCTGGCGATGGTGGTGGCGCTGAATATCTTGTCAAAACAGTGGCGGCATATGGTGGCACGCCTGATGGTTATGGCGATCACGCCACAGATGATGGTAATTTTGTTTTAGTGCTACAGGAAACAAAACCAAACTTCAGGCAGTTTGGTGCTGTTGGAGACGGTACTACTGATGACGCTTTGCCACTCCAAGCTGCGTTTGTTTACGGTGTGTCTTTATACCCTACAAAGGGAGAATTTATAACACATTCAGAGCTGTCTATAAGCTCCGTTCTAAGCATTATCGGAAACAGCACAGACAGTAATATAGTTGGCCATTCCTCGTTGATTGGTAAGGTGATAAACGCAAGCGCGGCAATATCTATCACCGGTATGGGAATTGATGCGTCAGCTTTAACCAGTGGATCAGGCGGCCAGGGTAGTGCTATCTGGATCAACGGGGTAGACAACTGTTTTATTAAAGGAAATCGTATAAAGGTAGGAAAATCCAGCGGTGTTTCTCTGAATGATTCAAGCCATTGTATAGTTGCTAATAACTCATTCCCTTCCTCAAGTGTCGATCCAGCTACCCTTACTACAGATTGGGGTGAGGCTGTTGCGGTACTGAACGGTAGTTCGTACAACAACATTTCAAACAACACTATGAAGGGGCAGGCTCAAGGTGTACTTGTTCAAGAGTTCACCGAGTTTGCAAACCCAGAATATAACGTCATAAGCGGGAACGTCATTGAGGATAGTTACGCCTACGGTATTTTGTGTTACACCGTTCATTCATCTAGTCACGCTGGTAACAATGTAATCAGTGACAATGTGATCAAGAGGGTGCGTGGTAGTATTTATAATTTAGCTGCTACTGACTATTCTTTCGGTGCGGGAATCTACATTCAAGGGGTGGAAGGATGTACGATTACTGGCAACTTCATATCTGATACCAATGAACAAACAAACTCCGAGACTCTAGCCCCCGCTGGGATCGGCGTAACTAACACCAAAGAAGTAACCATCACAGGCAACACCATTCAGGATGTTACATATTACGGGGTAGCTTTATTTGACCCATCAGTTGAAGGTGCTGCAAACGATGGGGCGGTAGTATCAGGGAACACGATCAACAATACTGGCAAAGCCGGTATAAAAGTTAAAGATCGCGGTGACTTCGTTATCAATGGAAATAGTATATCTGATACAAGCGATCAAGGAATTCGCATCCATAGTACAAGTGCTACCATCTATGAGAATGGTGGTATATCAAGCAACTTGATTAAAGGTACTGGCGCGATAGGTATTAATATTGAAGAAATGAAAGATATGCAGGTTAGTGCTAACACGGTAGATACTTGTGTTGGTTCAGGTATCACTACAGACGATCTGTCTAGTAAAATATCTATAACTAACAATACTATCAAGAATGTAACGTCACGCGGGATTGACTTCAGGGCTATTACTGGTCTTGTAATGAATAATCAATTAGCTGACTGTGTTACAGGGATTCAGTTATTCGGTGCAGCTATTGTTTCCGCTAAGTGTAAGTACAACATCATTGATGGATCTACCACAGGCATCAGCAATAGCAGCCACACAGGTAATATAGATTCAGCAGACAATGTATTTATCAGTTGCACCACAGACCATTCAGGAGATCGTGCTGAATGGACAGACTTGGGTAGTAGCGGAACTCCTGCATCATATGGTCGTAGGAGCGTTGGAGTAGCTGCTGGTACTAATGTCACCTGGATCACTGGTGGTCAGTATGGTGATGAGATTACTCTATTCGCTGGGGCTGCTAGAACAATTGTTCATGGGACAGCAGGAAGTAATATAATACTTAATGGTTCTGTTAATTACGTGATGGCCGCTACCGATGTGCTCACGTTGAAGTTGCGTGATAATGATAGATGGTATGAGACAGGGAGAAGCGCGTGATATTAGACATATTAGGTTCAGCAGCAATCAGTTCTAAAGAATAAAACATTAATTGTAATAGGCATATTTTAATATGACCCCTGAAAACATTGAAGATATTGATAATGAAGCTCCAGAAAGCACTGAAACTGTTTTCGGTACAAATTGGGGTAATCCCCCTAAATTATCTGATCTAAAGCAAGATTATGAAGATGCTAAACCAGATAGAGATTCTAAAATATCCTCTATAGATACTTGGCTTGATAATCTAAATATAGAAGGAAAGGCTAAAGTAGCTGCAGTAACCAATAGGTCCTCTGTTGCTCCTAAACTTATACGTAAGCAGGCAGAATGGAGATACGCAGCTTTATCTGAACCTTTCTTAAGTAGCCCCGATGTATTCAATGTAGATCCAGTTACATTTGAAGATGCTGAAGGTGCTAGACAGAACAATATTCTATTAAATAATCAGTTTAATACTAAGATAAACAAAGTAGCTTTCTTTGATGAATATGTACGTACAGCAGTAAATCAAGGTACTGTATGTGCAAGGATAAGTTGGGAATTTGAAGAAGAAGAAAGAGAAGTCAGTACTAATAAATTTCAGTACTTACCATCTTTGGACCCACGACTAGCTCAACAATACCAACAACTACAAATACTAGCTGCTGAAGAGCCATCAACTTTCTACGCCCAAACCAGGTCAGAAACTATCCAGGCTATGCAATTATCTGTACAGACTGGTCAATTGATGAAACCAGTATATGTAGGTAAAGAAAAAGAAGTTAAATTAGTAACTACTAAAAATCATCCTAATGTTGAGATATGTGATTATAGAAATATAACAATAGATCCATCATGTAATGGAGACTTCACTAAAGCTAAGTTTGTAATCCAAAGCTTTGAAACTTCTTATGCAGAATTAAAAGCAGAGGGTAAATACAAAAATCTAGATTCTGTGAATATAGATCAATCTTCTATACTTAATGAACCAGATCATGCAAGTGACCTTAATCAAGGTAGTTTTAATTTCAGTGACAAGCCACGTAAACGTATAGTAGCCCATGAATATTGGGGATTTTGGGATATAGATAATTCAGGAATAGTTAAACCAATCATAGCTACATGGATTGGAGATACCTTAATAAGATTAGAAGATAATCCATTCCCCGATAAAGCTTTACCTTTTGTAGTAGTACCCTATTTACCTGTTATTGGTTCAGTATACGGAGAACCTGATGGTGCCCTATTAGAAGATAACCAGAACATAGTAGGTGCTATTACAAGAGGAATGATAGATATCCTCGGTAGATCAGCTAATGGACAAACTGGTACTACCAAAGACGCTCTAGATATTACTAATAAACGTAAATTTGATTCTGGTGAAGATTATGAAATAAACCCCGGTGTAGATCCCAGGGCTTCTTTCTATATGCATACTTATCCTGAGATACCCCAATCTGCTCAATATATGATTGATATGCAGAATAAAGAAGCTGAATCCATGACTGGTGTAAAAGCTTTCAATCAAGGCATTACAGGCTCTGGTTTAGGTGAGTCTGCTACAAGTGTCAGAGGTGCATTAGATGCTGCTTCTAAGCGTGAGATAGCGATCTTACGCAGGTTAGCTGATGGAATCATACAGATAGGTAGAAAGTTCATTAGTATGAACTCTGAGTTCCTAGAAGAATCAGAAGTTGTAAGGGTAACTAATGAAAAATTTGTAACTATTCGTAGAGATGATCTAGCGGGTAACTATGATCTACGGTTAACAGTATCCACAGCAGAAGCTGATAATCAGAAAGCCCAGGAAATAGCATTTATGCTACAGACTATGGGTAATAACATGGGTGCTGAGATGAGTGGTATCTTATTATCTGAAGTAGCTGATTTACGTAAGATGCCAGAATTAGCTAATAAGATTAGAAATTTTGAGCCTACTGTTGATCCACTTGTACAGCGTAAAGCTGAACTTGAAATACAATTATTAGAAGCACAGATTGCTAATGAGAATTCTGAAGCTGTAGAGAACTTAGCTAATGCTGAGTTACATAGAGCTAAGATGCCTGCTGAAATATCTAAGGCTAGAATGAATAACAGTACAGCAGATATTAAAGATCTGGACTTTATTGAACAAGAAGGCGGAACTAAGCAAGAAAGGGACTTACAAAAGCTTGGGGCCCAGGCTAAAGGTAATATATTACTTAAAGCCTTTGAAAAACAGTTAGAAGGTAGATAAGTAGTACTAAAAGTAGAAATAATACATAATTATATGTATAGTATATTTTAGTTATACAATATTACTAAATATTAGTTATAACTTTAATTAAATCTGGATAATCCAGGACACACGCGGAGATATATTATGAATACCGAACAACAAATACAAAGTATCGAAATGAGCATGGAACAGGCTAAGAAAAGCATAGCAGCAAGAGACTCTTTCGTTAAGTTACTTAAGAACAGGGATTTTGATAGGCTAATAGTCAAAGGTTACTTTGAAGATGAAGCTAGTAAGATGGTTTTAACAAAAGCTTTACCTGATATGCAAGATGCTGAATCTCAGGAAGCTATCATGAAATCTATTGATGCTATTGGCCACTTACGCCAACATTTTATAGTTATAAAGAAATTAGGTGATACAGCAGAGCGTACACTTAAGAATGATGAAGCAACAAGAGAAGAATTACTCCAAGAACAGCTAGGGGAGTAATACTATGAGTACTGAAGCTGATAAAGAAGTAGATAACTATTTGGACCTAGATGATGATGCTTTCTCTGAAATGGGATTACCTGGTGAGTTTGATGAATCCTCTGAAGAAACTAATGAAGACTCTACTGAAGAAGATGCGCCTACTGACGATAATGAAAAAGATACTGAAGATAATCTCGGAGAAGATACAGATAGTGAAGCTGAGGCTTCAGATAATGAAGAAACAGATGGAGAAATAGAAGAATCTGATGATGTCCCAGATAATGACGAAAATACTGAGAATTTAGATTCCGATGATAAAAGCTCTTCTGATGCTCTTGCTGATTCTACTGAGAATGAGGAAGAAGAAGAAAAAGAAGTAGATACTAAGTCTGAATTAGCTGAATTGTATAAGCCTTTTAAGGCTAACAATAAGATGATTCAGGTTAACAATATTGAAGATGCTAGAACCCTTATGCAAAAGGGGGCTAACTATGAAAAGAAAATGGCAGGGCTTAAGCAGCATTTACGTGTAGTAAAAATGCTTGAGAATAATAACTTGCTAGATGAAAGTAAGATTAACTACCTAATAGACCTGGATAAGAAAAATCCAGATGCTGTTAGTAAATTGTTAAAAGATAGTGGAGTTGATCCATTAGATGTAGATTTAGAAAAGAAAAATGAGTACACGCCAAATACTTACAATGTTAATGATAAAGAGATAGAGCTGGATTCAGTACTTGATGATATTAAAGAATCATCTGGATTCAGTACCACTATTGATGTCATTAGTAATAAGTGGGATGACTCAAGTAAAGAAGTATTGTTTGCTAACCCAGAAATTATTAGATTTATCAATGGTCATGTCGAATCTGGCATATATGATCAAATAAATACAGTAGTTGAAACTGAAAAGATGATGGGTAGATTATCTGGTTTATCTGATATCGAGGCTTACCGACAAGTTGGAGATACTCTACAGAAGAATGGAGCTTTTAATAAAGCACCGGCAACTTCTGATAAAGAGAAACAATCAACTGAAGAAAGTGAGGAAGATAAGGCTAAAATCAAAGATAAGAAAAAAGCAGCAAGTCCCACTAAAAGAGCTGCCCCTAAGAAATCAAAAGATGCTGACTTCAATCCATTAAGTCTGTCAGATGCTGATTTTCAAAAGATGGCAGAAAGTAAATTTTTGTAATTATTTTAAAGTGTAGGTAAATAAAATGGCTGACGAAATTCTATATAACGACCCAAAGGGGGGTGCAGCTTCTGAAGTTGGGCCCCAATTCCGTACTGATTACTACAACAAGAAAGCTCTTGTTGAAGCTAAGAAAGAACAGTACTTCTCTCAATTAGCTGATGTTACTGCTATGCCTAAGAATATGGGCAAAGCTATTAAGCAATATCACTACTTGCCTTTACTTGACGACGCTAACATTAATGACCAGGGTATTGATGCTAATGGCGCTGTGATCGCTAATGAGCTGACCATTATCGTTAAAGGCGTAGATGCTGAAGATAATGCGGGTGCTGGACGCTCTGCTTACTTTGTTGGCTCAGGTTCTGATGCTGCCACTGCTCTAGCTGCTGCTCAATTGCTAGTAATTGAATGGGCAGAGAAAGCAGTAGCTGCTGGGGGTCTTGGACTAACAACTGCTGCTGGTACTGTAGCTCAGAAATACACAGAGGTATCTACTACTGCTGGTGCTTCTGCTTTTGATCTTGGTTACCGCTTCTCTGGTGATCAACTTGCAGATGCTGTTGTTGCTTCTGGTAACTTGTACGGCTCTAGCAAAGATGTTGGTGTAATCGCTTCTAAGATGCCTGCTCTATCAGAATCTGGTGGACGAGTTAACCGAGTTGGTTTCAAGCGTATTGAACTTGAAGGTACTATTGAGAAGTTTGGCTTCTTCTATGAGTACTCCCAGGAATCAATGGATTTTGACACCGATGCAGAACTTGATATGCACGTTACCCGTGAAAATGTAATGGGTGCTAATGAGATTACTGAAGATGCTCTTCAGATTGATCTATTGAACGGTGCGGGTGTATTGCGTTTCGGTGGTATTGCTACAGAGACTGCTGAAGTAACTGGTGAGGGTACTCCATCTCTGGTTGATTATAATGACCTTATGCGTCTATCTATCGACCTGGATAACAACCGTACACCTAAGCATACCAAGATGCTTACAGGTACTCGGATGATTGATACCGCTGTAATTGATGCAGCCAGGGTTCTTTATATTGGATCAGAACTGATTCCTTCTATTAAGAAAATGCAAGATAGTTTTAGTAACCAAGCATTTATCCCTGTACAGAAGTATGCTGCTGGCGGTACTACTCTAACTGGTGAGATTGGTTCTATTGACCAATTCCGCATAGTAGTTGTTCCTGAAATGATGCATTGGGCTGGTGCTGGTGCTGCTGTTAGTACTAATGGTGGCTACCGTGAATCTGGTGGTAACTACGATGTATTCCCAATGTTGGTTGTTGGTTCTGGATCGTTCACTACTATTGGTTTCCAAACTGACGGTAAGACTGTTAAGTTTAAGATTACCAATAAGAAGCCAGGTGCTGGTATTGCCAATCGAGATGATCCTTTCGGCGAGATCGGTTTCAGCTCTATCAAGTGGTACTACGGTACTATGATCTTACGTCCAGAGCGTATTGCTCTAATTAAGACTGTTGCTGAATGGTAATAGTAAAGACTAGAAGCTACTCCCCGAAAGGGGAGTAGTTATTTAATATCTGGTATCACCCAGAATAAAAGATAACTACTAAATAGGTAATAAAATGTCAGAACTAGAAAATGTCAATTTAGATGAACTAACTATTTTGAAAGAACGTGCTACTAAGCTAGGTATTAGTTTTCGTGCTAATATCGGTTTAGACTCTTTAAAAGAGAAAATTGCTGCTGCTATGTCGGATACTCCAGAAGAAACAAAAGAAGAAGAAACTATTGCTACACCTGCAGACAATAAAGGTGATGTACCTATTGAGTCTAAATTGGAAATGCAAGCCAGGTTACGTAAAGAAGCAAGTAAGCTTATCCGTGTACGTATCACATGCATGAACCAGAATAAAAAGGACTGGGAAGGTGAAATGTTCACCGTAAGTAATTCATTGGTAGGTACTCTTAAGAAGTATGTACCTTTCGATAATGCAGAAGGTTGGCATGTACCTCAAATGATGCTCAATATGATTAAAGAGCGTAAGTTCCAATCTTTCTCCACTAAGAAAGTTAATGGAGTTAAGATACGCGAAGGTAAGATAGTTCCTGAATTCTCTGTAGAGATTATGGAACCACTTAACAAAGAAGAACTTGGTAAACTTGCTGACCGTCAAGCTCAAGCTAATAGCATAGACTAACTAAAGAGGCATAATCAGTGGCTGAAATAACTATTAGTGATCTCACTACCAAAGTTTTAAATGGTACAGGTGTATTTGATGTATTGATGCAGACTTCAATGTTGCATCTAGAGCAGGAGTTCTCAAAAGGTAGGATTAAGGGTACTGATTATGCAAATGTCTATCTAGGATCTATGCAGGCTGTTCTAACACAGTCTGTACAGTTCTTATTGCAACAACAACAAGCAGATCAATCTGCTGAGAAATTAGCAGCAGAAATTGCTCTATTAATCCAAAAAACAAAAACAGAACAAGCTCAGATAGTGGATACTATAGACAGTAATCCAGTAGAGGGTGTAATAGGCAAACAGAAAACACTTTATACAGCTCAGACTGATGGCTTCCAACAAAAAGCTACTAAAGACCTAGCTAAAGTGTTTTCAGATATATATGCCATACAGAGGAGTAATGATGATACATTATCGCCCCCTTCAGGAGCTAATCACGCAGACATTACTAAAGTGTTAATAAAAGCAGCAGAAGAAGTAGGCTTAACCACACTAACTGATGTTGACGATTAATAATAATAGATGAGTGATAAGTATTATCCAGGGGTAGCAACTTCTAGCGTATTTAGCGATATCCCAGATTTTGTTGGTAATGCTGTAACTTCTGCAATAATTGCCAATGGGGACATAATAGAGGCAGTAAAGTCTGCCAACATAAATAATTTTAATGCAGCAGCGGATGCTTATTTAAAATATGGACAAGATGGGGATAAGTGGCCTAGTGGCATACCTAGTGGCATATCTTATGACGGTAGTATAGAAGATGAAGATGTTTATTACCCTACAATTCCTCTCGCAAAAAATAAAATATTTCTGACTAGCTTACCCGCTGATAGCGTATACAGAGCCCAAGTAAACGCACTAGCTACAGAGCTTGGATTTGATGCTGACGCCATGGTAACAGAATTCAAGTCAGCTAATAGCGGCTCATTATCTTTTGTAGAGGATGTATTTTTAACCCCTTACCTGCCTACTAGTACTGAAACTCAAACAGGCCTCAAATATTTGTTTGATTTTGGTGAATTGTTAATAGAAAGACAGCAATATACTAAAGAAGAATGGATAGATGATATCTATGGGGGTAACTATAAAGAAAATGAATATGGTTACCCAATAAATGAAACAGTAAAAAGTATTTACTATTCCAAGAAAACTACTAATACAATAAACGACGAAGAGTTTAGATACTCTATGTTATGGAGATACGCGGATAAGAATACTTATCATGGGGTAGTAGGAAAGGTAGGTACTTACAGTATAAACAGATACGCAGGTTTATGGCTAAGAGCACAGGGGGATTTTGGATTCGAGCTATTATCCGCCCCTACCATAAATTATCAAATAAGCGAAACTGAATACGTTTCAGTAACTATTGCAGATTTACAAGTTACCTTTAAAATAAAAGGGGAGATAACTTTACCTGTTACTTATTATTTCGGAGGAGATAACTGCGTTATCCCAATAAGGAGAGATATTTTAGCTTCTTACACTGGAATAAAAAAGTCTAACATACTTATGGAATCTATGTCTTTCATAGTGTTCTCATTACAAAAAGTTAAAGTTAAGTGGTACGAGACTAGTCTATTTAGTGCAGTAGTATTTGTAATATCGGTAGTAGCAGCTATACCTACAAGTGGTACATCTTTAGGCTGGGGACAGTTGTTAGATGTAGCAGTATCTATAGCTATATCTTTATTATTAACAGAGATAGGTGAACAGATAGGTGGCAATCTTGGTGCTTTTATAGCTGCTGCTGCTGCAGTGTACATAGCAGTAAATGGTGTAAACAGTTTAAATATACCATCTATGCCTACTGCACAAGCTCTATTAGCAGGTGTTAATCAATTCTCTAATGTTACAATGGCTATATTAGAAGATAGATTAACTGAATTAATGGGACTAAGAGATGAATTTCTTAGTTCTGCTAAAGAAAGATTAGAACAATTAAGAGAAGCAGAAGAAGGTTTAACTAGTAAAACCAACTTAGCAGCATATGATCCTTTATATGTAGGAAGAATGGTAAGTTACTTTGATGCTCACGAATCTCCTACTCAGTATTATAAAAGAGCTTTGGAATTCAACCCCGGTGTACTATCATTGTCTGCAATTGATGAGTATGTAGAAACATTATTAGAATTGCCAGAAACGCCAATGTATCCCTCTATACCCTCATACTCTAGACCCTTATCAGGAGAAAACTATGAATGAGTTCAAATTACCCAGCAATAATAACAACTATGATAGCTTTGCTGGCTATAATGCAAATCAAAATGTAGATTTAAGTGATTTTTTCAAAATGTTACCGGGTAATACCAACAATGGTAACAACCCTTATAACATGGATTTCTCACAGGCATTCTCTACCCCTGCTGCTCCTGAAAACGCTGGGTTAGAGAAT
>Ga0209345_10006064_pt1 | contig 11041 bp, 10 predicted proteins | sample Cruoilmetagenom7_FD_187294 | JGI IMG/M metagenome (GOLD analysis project Ga0209345, IMG submission 187294) | Oil polluted marine microbial communities from Coal Oil Point, Santa Barbara, California, USA - Sample 7 (SPAdes) (version 2) | ecosystem: Environmental > Aquatic > Marine > Oil seeps ...
GTACTGAAGACGGGACTTGAACCCGTACGTCCTAATGGACATTGGATTTTAAGTCCAACGTGTCTACCAATTCCACCACTTCAGCTTGGTATATTTTAACAGTGTATAGAGCGAAAGACGGGATTTGAACCCGCGACCTCCACCTTGGCAAGGTGATGCTCTACCCCTGAGCTACTTTCGCAGTTTTTAATGAACGTACAATCTCTCGATTGCGGATGCAAATTTAAAATATTTATATGAACTGCAAAGTCTTTTTTAAAAAATAATGCATTTTTTTTTACGCCATCTTTTTCTTAACCAACATGCGTTTAATTTCATTGAGTTTCATAAGTGCTTCAACTGGTGTAAGTGTATCAATATCAATATGTAAAATTTCTTCTTTAATGTTTTCTAACAATGGATCATCTAAATTGAAAAAACTTAATTGCATCTCGTTATCCAAAGTTTTTACTTTTTCTGTTAATTCTTCACTGGAATGAGATTGTTCTAATTTTTTTAAAATTTTATTAGCACGATGTAATACTTGTTGTGGCATTCCTGCCATTTTAGCTACATGAATTCCAAAACTATGTGCAGATCCTCCTGCAATAAGCTTTCTTAAAAAAAGCACATTGTCTTTCAACTCTTTTACCGAAACGTTATAGTTTTTAATACGCTCGAAGGTTTCAGTCATCTCGTTTAACTCATGATAATGTGTAGCAAATAAGGTTTTTGCTTTTGCTGGATGTTCGTGTAAATATTCACTTATTGCCCAAGCAATTGAAATCCCATCGTAAGTACTTGTACCTCTTCCTATTTCATCTAATAATACAAGGCTTCTTTCAGATAGGTTATTTAAAATAGAAGCTGTTTCATTCATTTCAACCATAAAAGTAGATTCTCCCATGGAAATATTATCGCTTGCTCCTACTCTAGTAAATATCTTGTCTACCACACCAATTCTAGCCGATTTTGCTGGCACAAAACTTCCTGTTTGTGCCAAGAGTACAATCAAGGCTGTTTGACGTAAAATAGCTGATTTACCAGACATATTTGGTCCGGTAATCATGATGATTTGTTGCGAATCTCTATTCAAGAAAACATCGTTTGCAATGTAGGCTTCACTTGGTGGTAATTGCTTTTCTATAACTGGATGCCTTCCGTCTTTAATATCTAAATCGGTTGAATTATCGATAGTTGGATACACATAATTATTATCGTTTGCTAATTGAGAAAAACCACACAAACAATCTAATTGACCTATTAAATTTGCATTTTGTTGAACAGCTTTTATATATTGCATCATCCAACCAATCAATTCTGAAAATAATTGTTGTTCAATGGCTGAAATACGTTCTTCGGCTCCTAGAATTTTAGCTTCGTACTCTTTAAGTTCTTCAGTAATATAACGTTCAGCATTTACTAAAGTTTGCTTTCTAATCCATTCGGTTGGAACCTTATCTTTATGTGTATTTCTTACTTCTATATAATAACCAAACACATTGTTTGATGCAATTTTTAAAGACGAGATTCCTGTACGCTCACTCTCACGTTGCAACATATTATCTAAATACGTTTTTCCTGAAAGAGACAAACCACGTAACTCATCTAATTCCTGAGAAAAACCTTCAGCAATTGTAAAGCCTTTTAATACGTTTACAGGCGCATCTTCATTTAAGGTTTCTTTTATTTTTTCACGAAGCACTTCGCAACTTTGAAGCGTATCTCCAATAACCTTTAAAGATTCGTTGTCGCAATTGGATGCCAAAGATTTTATTGGAACAATAGCTTCTAAAGAGTTTTTAAGCTGAATAACTTCACGTGGATTTACCTTGCTTGTTGCCACTTTAGAAATTAGGCGTTCTAAATCGCCAATATGCTTGATGTGATTTTGAATTTTTTGAAGCACTTGTTTGTTTTTGCTCAAATAATCAACTACTTCATGACGCTGTTTTATTTTCTTAACATCCTTTAAAGGGAGCGCTAACCAACGTTTTAGCAAACGTCCTCCCATTGGAGAAATGGTTCTGTCAATCACATTTAAAAGCGTGACTGCATTGTTATTGGTAGAATAATATAATTCCAGGTTTCTAATGGTAAACTTATCCATCCAAACATAATCATCTTCAGCAATTCTGCTAATTCCAGTAATATGCTGTAGTTTGTTATGTTGTGTTTCGGCTAAATAATGTAAGATGGATCCTGAAGCAATAATCCCTTCGTATAAATCTTCAATTCCAAACCCTTTTAAAGTCTTGGTGTTGAAATGCTTGATTAAAGTTTCATTGGAATAATCTATTTGATACACCCAATCTTCTAAATAGTACGTATGAAAATCGTTACCAAAAATATGACCGAACTCGCTTCGCTTTTGTTTAGAAACAAGCACTTCACTTGGTTTAAAATTTTGAAGCAACTTGTCTATGTATTCCTCATTACCTTGAGATGTTAAAAACTCTCCTGTAGAAATATCTAAAAATGAAATTCCAATATGCGTTTTTCCGAAATATACCGAACACAAAAAGTTATTGGATTTAGACTTTAAAACTTCATCATTAAAAGCAACTCCTGGAGTGACCAATTCTGTAACACCACGTTTTACTATGGTTTTAGTTTGCTTAGGGTCTTCCAGTTGATCGCAAATAGCAACACGTTCGCCAGCCTTTACTAATTTAGGCAAATACGTGTTTAGTGAATGATGTGGAAAACCTGCTAGTTCTATCTCGCTTTCACTACCTGCACCTCTTTTGGTTAAGATAATCCCTAAAATACCAGCAGTTTTTATAGCATCTTCACCAAAAGTTTCATAAAAATCTCCTACGCGAAACAACAACAAGGCATCAGGATATTTTACCTTGATTGCATTGTATTGTTTCATTAAAGGCGTTACTTTTTTAGTTTTTTTTGCCAATGGTTAAATGATTTTTATGTATTACTTTTGCTTTAAATACAGGGTTGCTAAAGTAACCATAATTTCATGTTTTGTAAAGCTTAAACCATATAAGTTATTTACAATTACTGATAGATTTCAACAATGGTTGTCATTCTGAATGAAGTGAAGAACCTTTTTAATAAAAGATTGCCACGTCCTTCGTCCTCGCAATGACATAACAACAAAAAATATGCGTAAACTAAAAAACAGCGAGTTAGATAGACTAAGTGTTAAAGATTTTAAGGAGGTAGAAAAAACACCACTTATTATTGTATTAGATAACATACGAAGTCTAAACAATATTGGTTCTGTTTTTAGAACCAGTGATGCTTTTTTAATTGAAAAAATTTATCTCTGTGGCATAACGGCTACTCCTCCACATAAAGACATTCATAAAACGGCTTTAGGAAGTACAGAAACTGTTTCTTGGGAATATGTTGAAAACACCTTAGAACTAGTTGAAAAACTTAAGAAAAAACATATTCAAATAGTTTCTATTGAGCAAGCAGAAAACGCCACGATGCTTAACGAGTTTAAACCTCAACAGAATACTAAATACGCACTTGTTTTTGGAAATGAAGTGAAAGGTGTTGCCCAAAATGTGGTTAGCAATAGTGATGTGGTTTTAGAAATTCCACAATTTGGAACCAAACATTCTTTAAATATTTCTGTGAGTTGTGGTGTTGTTGTTTGGGATTTGTTTTCGAAGCTTACAGCCTTATAAAACTAGACTTTTAGTTGAATAGGAATCCAAACATCTTCTTCTGTATTTTGTAAATCTTTACTGTAGTCTTCCGATAATTCTTCAAAATGAGCTCTATTATCTATTTGGTAGTTAGAATTTGGCAACCAGTCTTGAAAAATATATTGTCGGCTTTTTGGAAAATCTTGTATCGAGCCTTTATAAGCAAAAACGGCATAAGTCCCAGCTTTTAAAACAAACGTTTCCATCCCTTCTGGTATAACATGGAAATTAGAGACCTCAACTCCTATCCACTTTTCAAAAGTAGTTTGTGGTGTTATGTCTTTCATTTGAAGATGTCCATAATCTTGAATTGAAAACACATGCTTTCCAATTCTAGAAACAACCTCATGTCTCCTTGGCATAAATTGTCTCGCCAAATTTCCTGTTTCCTGTTGAATCGTTTGGATAGTCAGGTTGATTTTCATTCCAACAACATACCTGTCTTTTGTTTGTTCAATTCTGTGTTTCATCATCTTTGTTACAAATTTCACCTAAAATCCATAGATAATCCTCACGATTACCAACAAAATCTCTATCTGAAATATCAATGATTTTCACATTTAACTCAGTTTGGTTTTTTAGAAATTCTAGATATCCTGTGTTTATCTTATCTAAATAATCGTTAGCAATATTAAGTTCGTATTCACGACCTCGTTTTCTTATGTTCTCTTGCAAACGCTCTGTGTTTTGATACAAATACACATACAATTCTGGTTTCGCAATATCTTTATACATTAAATAGAAAAGTTTTCTATATAATTTAAATTCCTCTTCTGGCAATGTAATTTTCGAGAAAATAAGAGATTTATAAATGTCGTAATCACTAATAATAAAATCTTTAAAAAGATCCAGTTGCGATAAGTCGTCGCTAATTTGTTGATATCTATCAGCTAAAAAAGACATTTCTAGAGTGAAGGCATAACGTTTAGCATCTTCATAGAATTTAGGTAAAAACGGATTTTCAGCAAAACGTTCTAAAATCAACTTCGCATTAAAATCTTTAGAAATCATGGTAGCCAAACTTGTTTTTCCTGCGCCAATATTCCCTTCAATAGCAATGTAATTATAGCCTGTAAATTGAAACTTTTTACCTGGATTCTTTAACCAAATGTTAATGGGCTCTAACCCACTTTTATCATCACAAGTACCCAACAAATCAGCTATGTTTTTATGCAAGGTAGGATGTGTTAGCTTAGGAGCAATTTCTAATAAGGGTTTTAAAACAAATTTCCGTTTATGAAGTTCTGGATGTGGCACTTGAAGTAATTTGGTGTCGATTACTTCTTCACCTACAAACAAGATGTCTAAATCTATAATCCTAGATTGATAACCTGCTTTTTTATCTCTAATTCTCCCTAAATGAGTTTCAATAGACAATAATTCTTGCATCACATTCTCAGGAAGCGTTTCAGTTTCTAAAATGATACAACAATTTAAAAAATCGGCACCTTCAAAACCAATCGCTGGCGCATTATAGACTTTAGATATGATATTAATTTTTCCAATGTTATTGTATATAAGATTAATAGCGTCTTGAAGATTTTTTAATCTATCACCTTTATTGGTTCCTAAAGAAATATAAATTTTTTGTCGTGTATCCATTGAAAAAACAAATTAACTAAAAGAAACTTTAATAGTTTATATTTACCAAACCTATTTATTCACAATTTTCAATGACCATAAAAGATAAACTTGCTGCGCAAAAAATCTATCTGTTTTTAGCAGCTTTATTTATTACGTCTTTGGTGGTTTCAAACTTAATTTTTCAAAAATTTTTTTATTGGCATCCATTTGATGTTGAAATTTTTGGTGTTAAATTTTTCGAGCTTTCAGTTGGCATTTTACCGTATCCAATAACCTTTTTAATAACTGATTTAATAAGCGAAATCTATGGAAAGAAAAGAGCCAATCAAGTGGTGGTTGCAGGAATTTTTGCTTCACTTTTTTCACTTTTAATTGTTTTAGTTGCTAACACTGTTCCAGCAACAATTTGGTCTCCAATAAATAACGATTTGTTCTCAACTGTTTTTGGAAACACAGCGATTGCTGTTGCAGCAAGTATGCTAGCCTATTTATTGGCTCAATTTATAGATATTCAAATTTATCATTTCTGGAAAAATCTAACAAAAGGCAAGCATTTATGGCTACGTAATAATTTCTCTACTTTTTTATCGCAATTTGTTGACACCTGTACTATTCTGTTATTACTATGTTCTTTCAATATTATTGCTTGGGATAAATTTTATGGACTACTTGTAGCTGGTTTTCTATTTAAAATCTTAATTGCAATTATAGACACACCATTTTTATATTTAGGTGTGTATCTTTTCAAAAAACGCTTTCATTTAAAAACAAACGAAGAAATAGATCTTCTCTAAGCCTATTTAAAGTTTTTGCATTTAAAAAACTCTGAGACGTATTTGAAAATTAAAAAGAAAATTAAGAATAGTATGTAGTAAATATGCAACATTATTAATTATTTAACAACACTCAACGACTTTTAAGCAATTTCAACAAAGAAGTGTGTATTTATTAGGATTTTAAAAAAAAAAGGTTATTATGTAAGAATCCGTAATAACTAAATAATCTAAGAAGGAATATATGAGGCAATTAAAGATCACGAAGCAGGTAACAAATAGAGAGTCTAAATCTTTAGATAAGTATTTACAAGATATTAGCAAACTACCCTTAATTACTGCAGATGAAGAAGTAGAATTAGCACAAAGAATTCGAGAAGGAGATCAATTAGCTTTAGATAAATTAACAACTTCAAATTTAAGATTTGTTGTTTCCGTTGCAAAACAATATCAAAATCAAGGTTTAACGCTTCCAGATTTAATTAATGAAGGAAATGCAGGTTTAGTAAAAGCTGCCAAACGTTTTGACGAAACAAGAGGATTTAAATTTATTTCTTATGCTGTATGGTGGATTAGACAAGCCATTTTACAAGCATTGGCAGAGCAATCTAGAATTGTACGTTTACCATTAAATAAAATTGGTTCTATAAATAAAATCAATAAAGCATATTCTTATTTAGAACAAGCACACCAACGTCCTCCTAGTGCAGATGAAATTGCCAAAGAACTAGACATGACTATTAGTGATGTAAAACAGTCCATGAAAAATTCTGGACGTCATTTATCTATGGATGCGCCACTAAAAGAAGGAGAAGATTCTAGTCTTTACGATGTTGTAAGGTCTGGAGATTCTCCAAACCCAGACGTTAGCTTAATGAAAGACTCTTTAAACTTAGAAGTAAATCGTGCTTTAAATACACTTTCTCAAAGAGAAGCAGATGTTGTAAGACTTTATTATGGTATAAATAACGAACAACCTATGAGTCTTGAAGAGATTGGAGACACCTTTGGACTTACAAGAGAACGTGTTAGACAAATTAAAGAAAAAGGCATTAGAAGATTAAGACATACCTCAAAAAACAAAATACTTAAAACATATTTAGGTTAATCTTAAATAATTAAATAAATTTGGCATCTCAAAAGAATTACACATGATAAAGATAGAAATTAAAGAAGGCGAAAAAATAGATAGAGCTCTTAAGCGTTATAAGAAGAAACACAGAAATGTGAAAATTATGCAAAACATAAGAGAAAATCAGTTTTTCACGAAACCTTCAGTAAAAAGAAGAAGACAAGTACAAAAAGCTGCTTATATACAAAATTTAAGAGATCAAGAAGATATCTAGACCTAGATACTTTCTATTAAAATAAAACCTCGAAAAGCTAAATTATTTTTAGTTTTTCGAGGTTTTTTTATTTGGAACATCTTTAAGTATTTAGAAATTTGTCTTAAAAAAATCTGTTTTAAACTATTGATATTGTTACCACATAACCTTCATTACCACGAATATTAAAAACCGTTTCGTCTTCAAAGATTAGATATTGGCCTTTTATCCCAACCAACTTTCCTGAGTAATTAGGCGTTTTATCTAAATTCAAACTTCTTGGTTTTTTAGGATAACGTAAAACTGGAAAATTAATGCTCGTTTCAGAGTTAGAAGCAATATAATAGTCTTTAGCTTCGTCTGGAATGTATTGTTTTAATTTCTCTCGCCAGGTTACTAAATCTTCGTCTGCAATGTCATTTTTTAACATGGTTCGCCAATTGGTTTTATCTGCCACATAATCTTTTAAAGCTACTTCTGTAATACCAGCTAAATATCTGTTTGGCACTTCAACAATCTCAATAGCCTCATGAGCACCTTGATCTATCCAACGTGTTGGAACCTGACTTTTTCTAGTAACTCCTACTTTTACATTACTGGAATTTGCTAAATACACAATATGCGGTTGAAGCTGCACTTTTTTTTCAAAATCTAAATCTCTATCTTCTTTATCTAAATGTGCTGTACTTAATTCTGGCCTCATAATCCAATCGGCTGCCTGTGGAATATCGAAAAAACAACTCTTACAAAATCCTTGTCTATATATTGGTTTATCTAACCCACAGTTTAAACATTGACACTTAACAAATTGAATATTTATTGTTTTATCTAACATTTGGTTCATATTAATAAAATCTGATTCAAATACTAAATAATATTGAATGGGATCTGAGAATTCTGTTTCCATTTTTGATAAAACACCTTGGTAAGTCATAAAAAAAAGTCTTATTTTAGTTTTTTAAATATAATGCAAATATGCCAATTCCTATAGTAAATTCTATTGCTTCATGGTTTTTAAAAAAACGGTTCCATCAAATAGACTTGTTTTTAAAATACCCTAACGAAGTTCAACAAGAATTACTTTCTCATCTTTTAAACAAGGCAAAAGACACTGAATTTGGTAAGCTCTATAGTTTTGATTCTATAACAAATTATAAAACATTTTCTGAGCGCATTCCTATCTCTACCTATGAAGATTATCAAGATGTTATTGAACGTTCAAGACAAGGAGAAAATAATATTTTCTGGCCTCAACCTATAAAATGGTTTGCAAAATCTAGTGGCACTACCAATGCTAAAAGTAAATTTATTCCAGTTAGCGAGGACTCTTTAGAAGATTGTCATTATGCAGCAAGTAAAGATTTATTATGCATGTATTTAAACAATAATGAAAATTCTCAATTATTTACAGGGAAAAGTTTAAGACTTGGAGGCAGTAAAGAACTCTTCAAAGAAAATGGCACTACCTTTGGCGATCTTTCAGCTATTCTAATAGATAATATGCCTTTTTGGGCAGAATTTAGCAGCACTCCTAGTAGTAAAGTCTCTTTAATGAGTAATTGGGAAGACAAAATGCAAGCCATTGTAGACGAAACTATTCAAGAAAACGTAACTAGTTTAGCTGGTGTTCCATCATGGATGTTAGTTTTACTAAATAATGTTTTAGAAACAACAGGCAAAAACAATCTATTTGATATTTGGCCAAACTTAGAAGTGTATTTTCATGGTGGTGTTAGTTTTCTACCATACAAAGATCAATACAAAAACATATTGCCTAAAAGCGATTTTAAATACTATGAAATCTATAATGCTTCTGAAGGCTTTTTTGCCATTCAAGACCTTAATAATTCTAGCGAGTTACTTCTTATGTTAGATTATGGCATTTTTTATGAGTTTATTCCAATGGATACCTATGGCACTAAAAATGAAAAAGTGATTCCATTAAGCGACGTTGAAAAGGATAAAAATTATGCTGTAATTATAACAACAAATGCAGGTCTCTGGAGATATAAAATTGGTGACACTGTTAAGTTTACCTCAATAAATCCATATAGAATTAAAGTAACAGGCAGAACCAAACACCATATAAATGCATTTGGAGAAGAGTTAATAATTGAGAATGCAGAAGATGCCTTAAGAAAAGCATGTAAAAAGACTAAGTCTGAAATTGTAGATTACACAGCAGCTCCCATTTTTATGCAAGGAAAAGAAAAAGGTGCACACGAATGGTTAATTGAGTTTAAGACACCTCCTAACGATATTAATTATTTCAATGAATTGTTTGATAATGCTCTAAAGGCTTTAAATTCTGATTACGAAGCCAAACGCTACAACAGTATGACGCTTAATAAACCAACGATTCATGTTGCCAGAGAACAACTATTTTATGATTGGTTAAAACAAAACAATAAACTAGGTGGACAACATAAAGTTCCAAGACTATCAAATACTCGTAATTACATAGATGACTTATTAAAACTTAATAAATAGAAATCCTTTGAACGGTAAAAATGGGAGAAAACATTTTTATAACGACTATTTTTTGTGCTTTGTCTAAAAATACTATCAGTCATTTTTTTCTTACAAGTAAAATGCTAGTTTTACCATGCTATTAATAACAAACGATATTATTTATCTGGTGTTTATAACAACCAAGTAGATGCCAGATAGATGTCGTTTTCCTTAAGCAAATTACCTTAAAATTAAATTATAAATTTATTATCATAGTGCCAAATTATTAGTTAACATCCATATACTAAAGAAAAAACCCAAACTTATGTTTGGGTTATTTTTTTTCATGAAGTCAATGATTTCAATTGATTTATAAAATCATCTGGATGAGACAAGTATCTAATTTGTTTATTTTCTTTTATGTCTTCTAAAATATTAGGATTTCCAGAAACGAATAAAGGAATATTACCTTGATTTAAAATTCCTTGAAGTTTAGTTTCAATAGACACTTGAGTTGGTGTTACAAACATAGACATCATTGCCTTTGGATTTGTTTCTTCTATAACTTGTCTAATATTCTCTGTAGGCACATTCTGTCCAAGATAATAAACTCTCCATCCAAACTCTCTAGCTATATAATACGCAACAAGCAATGCAATTTCATGATGTTCATTTTCTGTTAAAAACATTAATATAGAAGGTGCGTTTTTTTTAGGGTAAGGCAATAAATCTATTGTAGAAAATATTTTCTTCTTAATTAAATTAGAAATAAAATGTTCTTGGGCTGGCATGACTTTATTAATTCCCCATAACACACCAACTTGATTTAAGAATGGATATATAAGTTGAGTCATGGTTGCTAAAAGTCCATTCTTTAAAATGTGCTCTTTTAATACACTATCAAAAGCTACTTCATCCATATCGAGCGTGCTTATTATTAAAGCACTTATTTCATCATCAGGATTGTCATTAATTAATTTATTACTTATAAGATCGTGAATTTCATCATCAGACATTTTATCAATCTTGGAAATTCTATAACCATTTCGTGTTAAAATACTAATGTTCAATAATTTTTTTAATTGTTCATCCGAATAACACCTAATATTTGTCTCTGTTCGTTCGGGTTCTAAAAAACTATATCGAGATTCCCATTTACGCAAGGTATGAGCATTAATACTAGTTAATGTCACTATTTGGGTCATTGTATATTTACTCACGTCTAATTGTTTACATTACAAAGTTAAACAAA
>Ga0209345_10006065_pt1 | contig 11039 bp, 11 predicted proteins | sample Cruoilmetagenom7_FD_187294 | JGI IMG/M metagenome (GOLD analysis project Ga0209345, IMG submission 187294) | Oil polluted marine microbial communities from Coal Oil Point, Santa Barbara, California, USA - Sample 7 (SPAdes) (version 2) | ecosystem: Environmental > Aquatic > Marine > Oil seeps ...
CTTATAATGTTGACTGTACAATTCCGGGTAACTGTACCTTTAATGCTGATTTAGTTGCAAATAAAACTGCTCAAGGTGCAACAGACTTAAATAGTACTATACCTATTAAACACTACTATGGTCGTACTCATTCACCAAGAAATAGATTTGTAGGTTTTACTGGTAATGCATTTATTTACTATGAAGTATTTTGTAATGGCACAGTTAACGGAACAACATGTGATAAAGATTTACTTCAAAATAGATTTGCTTCAAGAATCACAGATGATCCAAGATGGTTTAGAAATGAGGCTCACATAGTAACAAGCCATGGTACTGCAGGTGCAGTAGATGGAAGTGACATAACACAGAAAAATGGTGCAAGGGTTTCAACTGCAGCTTTAGTTGAAATCACTGGACGCACAACAGCCCCACTTACATATGACGTATCGAGAGGATATCCATACAAAGCTACTATGGAAAATAATGCTTCTAGGTTCTTAATATATAATAGATACGATACAGCGAATACAAATACCTTGAATGAATTTGAAGTTGAATTTGTAAATGCAAATAGTAGCTGGGCAGGTCAAAAAGAGACAGATACTCATACTAAAGATACTAGCAGCAAGAAAACAAATAGGAGAAGCATGTGGTAAGAAGAGCTGCATTTACGCTTATAGAGCTAATTTTTGCAATTGTAATTATAGCTATTACTGTTATATCTTTGCCAATGATGAGTCAGACAGTTGCTAAAGGTGTTGATGCTAATGTTGTGCAAGAAGCAATTTTTGCATCTGCTACAGAGCTCAATGAAGCTGTAACTGCTCATTGGGATGAAAACTCTATCGAACCTGGTATGCCTGACTCTTCTGCTAGAGTAATTGAAACTGTAATAAACATGTGTCGAAATGATGCGACCCTATCAACATTTAGGCAAATGCCTGGACATATCAACCAAGCTCTTCATAGACGTTGTCTCGATGCGAACACTACAGTAACAACTCCATCTGACAATAATATAACTGCTGTAAATTCTCTTGATGATATGGTATGTACCAATAGAGAAATATTATCAGATACTACTACAGACAAAGAGGGATATAAAAATGTATATAAATCTACTCTAACAGTTACTCGTCCTGCAAGTTTCAATGGAGTTAATGATAATAATATTAAAATGATTTCATCAAATATTACTGACGAAGCTGGAAATACAATCAGTCTTCTGATAACATACAGTGCCAATATTGGTGAAGTTGACTACTATAAGAGGAATTACTAATGAAAACTCGTTCTGCCTTTACAATGCTCGAGCTAATCTTTGTAATTGTAATAATGGGTATCATTGGAAAATTTGGAGTTGAGTTTTTAGCTCAAGCCTATAAAACTTTTATATATTCTAGTGTAAATAACTCTTTACAATCAAAAAGTGCTACAGCTGTTGAGTTTATCTCTTCGCGTTTAGAGTACAGAATCAAAGACTCTGTAATAGCACGTAGTGGAACTTTAGCAGGCCCAGGTCCTCACGTAGGTGTAGGTAGTGCAAATGATGCTATGAATGCTACTATTTTAGAATGGGTTTCGTACGATATAGATGGTTACAGAAGTACAGCCAGAGCAAACTGGAGTGGAATTATTGACTTGGATAATATAGCAGCTACAACAACTCTTTTAATTTCACCAGATACAAATACAACTGCTGCAGATGATTTTATACAAATTTTCTCATATGTGGCAAGTGGATTAGGAACTAGTACAATAAATGATGCTGCTCTATATTTTATAGGATCTAATAGTGACGTAACAACAGATTACGGTTGGAACACCTTACCTGGTACTCCACTGCCTGATCAAACTGGAGCAATGCATCCAATAAATGCAACAGCGACTCTTAATCAATTTGCACCAGCTGTCACTAACTTCGCAGGAATAGATGTTTATGAGTATTATAAATTAGCTTGGACTGCCTATGCAATTGTACATGAGGACGTTGACGCTGATGGAAATAGAGATTTAGTACTATGTTATGATTACCAACCTTGGAATGGTGAAACGTTAACTAATGCAAAAAGAGCTACAATTATGAATAATGTAGATACATTCAGGTTTACAGCAATTGGCTCTATCCTTAAAATACAAGTTTGTACACAGAGCAATATAATCGATGGTGATTCTAGTGGAGGGTATTCTTTATGCAAAGAAAAAACAATATTTTAAAATCTTCAAGAAGTGGTATGGCTATGATTATGGCTATTACTGTTATTGTTATCGTTGCTACTATCATGGCTTTATCTTTAGCCTTAACTACAAAAACAGCGAAAAAGACTGCAGATATGTACCTATATGAACAATCGATTTTACTATCAAAAAGTGCTACAGAATATGCTCTTCTGCAAATTGCTCAAAGTAATCCTTGTACATATGCGGGAAGTAACTTCATCCAAGATAATTTGTATACAATAGATATACAAGTACAGTATATTTATAATACAGCTGCTACATGTGCAGCTAATCCAACACTTCTTTATACAACAGTATCAACTCCGGAGCAAAATGGATCTGCAATCATGGATGTAGCTGTAAGTGTAACACCTGATAAACAAGTAGCCTCTGAACCAATTCGTTACTTTAGAAGAAGTATCCAAAAATTATAATATTATAAAATTTCTCTTATCCTTTTAATGATATAATTCCCCAGTAAATAGCTTTAGTGGCCTAACAGAAAAAAATTTAGTTTTTTTCTGCATCGTGTTTTAACACAGAAGTGGCCCAAGCGAAATAAAAGGGATTTTATTCCTTTTATGCACTAATAATCAAAAAGGTTACATTATGAATATTTCCCTTACAGGAAGACATTTAGAGCTTACTGATGCTATCAAAGCTCATATAAACACATCAATCGAGACACTTAGTAAATATAACATGGATATCATTTCAGTTAATGTTGTTGCTTCTGCACAAACAAAAAAAGGTAAAGAGCACTCAATGGTTGAGTTTGTTATTAATCTTGCTCACAAAAACTCTATAATTATCAAGCAGAATGATGATGATCTCTACGCTGCTATTGATATGGCAATTTCAAGAGCTCAAAAAGCTATGCGTCGTATGCATGACAGAGATACTGAGCACCATAAAGTTGGTCTAAACGAAGCTAAAGCTGAAAACGCTGATATTAAAGAAGCTGTTGAAGCTATGGAAGATGAGATTGTTCCTGTTGCACTTGATTTATATAAACCACGTGAGGTTGAAGATGTTTTAAATGACCTAAAAGATGGTGATAAAATGTTTGAAATTTTTATAGACAACGAAGATAAAACTCGTGTTCTTTACAAGAGAAACGATGGTAAATTTGGGCTCTACTAATCATTAGTCCCTCAAAGGAACAAGTTCCTTTGTTCCGCTTGGGCCGCTGTGACCACTAAAGGTCCTTTTTTACCTCTGTAACTATCTCATCATCCTCTCCAATATCAATCCATTTAAATTGAGTTCCACTCTGATTGGTTCCCTTTAACAAATCACCACTTTTTCTAAACTTTAAATCTAAGTTTGCTATATCAAATCCACTTGTAGTTTTTACAAACTCATCTAATCTATCAGATAAATTCTGATTTGTATAAAGATAGCAATACCCTTTCAATCCTGTACGACTGACACGACCTCGCAGTTGATGCAGAGTAGATAAGCCTAACCTTTCAGCTCCAACGACAACTACAGTTGTAAGCCTAGGTAATGAGATACCAACCTCTACAACTGTTGTAGCTATGAGAATATTTCCATTCTCTTTGAAATCAAGAAGAACCTGCTCTTTGTCTTTATCCTTGCCATGTGTAACATAAACACCATCAAAGTTTTTCTCCCAATAACCACGAGCTTCTTCTATACTTTGATACTCAATTATTTCACTCTGTTCAACCAAGGGGTAAACAAGTAAAATCTGATTACCTTTATCTATCTCACTCTTAATATGCTCTAGCAAATCAGGGAAATCACTTTTTTGTATGACCTCGCTTGTTATATCTTTTTTAAATGGTGTTGAAGTTATCAAACTTACATCTATATGTGCTGTCTCTATCATAGCTTGCGTTCTTGGTATCGGAGTAGCTGAGAACTGTAAATAGTGCGGTTTCTTACCTCCGCTGCTTACTAGTTTTTCCAGCATATTTCTCTGCTGAGTTCCAAAACGATGCTGTTCATCAACCATGACAAGTGTGGCTTCTGAAAGTTCTCTATATAAAAGTGCATGAGTCCCAATAATAAAGTCATACTTAGAGAGGTCTTCTTTTTTACTTTTGTTAGTTACTAGAACACTGCTCATGTCTGGTAAAAACTTCTCTGCCTCTTCAAAGAGCTGATTTGCAAGGATTGTAGTTGGTGCCATGAGTATTGAACTGTTTTCCCTATTCATAAATGCAGCTGCTAATATAACCATAGTTTTTCCACTTCCAACATCACCGACAACCATACGTTTAGCAGCAATTTCTTTTGATAAGTCATCTTTTATCTCATCTATAGTGCTTATCTGCTCATTGGTTAGTTTAAAAGGCAAAGTCTCAAGCCAAACACTGTAATCATCATCTATCGGTTTTAATGCTTTAAAATATCTTCTTTTAGCGGATAACTGTTTCATATATGTAAAGAGTTCTATATACTTCAGTGCATTTAATGTATCTACATCTAACTCTTTACTCTCTAATATTTTATCAGTGGGAAAATGTAGTTTTAGTACTCCATCTATCACACTATCTTTTAAGCCTTCAGATTTTAAATTTTCATACGTCAAACTCTCACGTGTAAAACGCAGCATCACATCACTTCTAAGTACTGATTTATATTTTGGTGTTATATCTCCAGCTTTAGTGATTTTTCTAGGCATACTTATACTACACTGCCCTACTTTACACTCTATCATTCCATAATAGAAATCTCTATCACCAACCTTGAACTGGTGCATCATATATGGTTTTGGACGAAATAGTACTCCAGTAATAGTATGACCAAAATTGTGTGCAAAAAAAGTTATCTGTATGGAGTTTGGTGCACGATAGACAGACTCAACCGTCGCATCTATAAGTTGGGCTTTATGAGTTTCAAGTTTATCATTAAGACGATAATCTTCATAGGAGTGAGGGATAAGAAGAGCAAGTTCACTATAACTACTTATACCGAGTTTTGTGAACTTTGTCTCTTGCTCTTTTGTTAGTTTCATAACATCCTCTTCATCTATAGCCATTTTTAAAACTATACACAAAAAGTATATTTAATTAAAGTTGTATTGCATTTTGCAATATATTTATGCCTGAACTCTTTTTAACCTTTCAGGCTCTTGTTCTTTATAAAGTTCAGCACAACCTTTTGATAGTTCACGTATTTTTAACATATAGTTCTGACGTTCTGTCTGACTAATAGCTTTCCTTGCATCAAGTACATTGAAAGTATTTGAAGCCATCATACATAAATCGTAAGCAGGCAGAGGAAGTCCTGCTTCTAATGTTCGTAGACACTCATCACACTTTGCATTAAAGTCATTAAAAAGCATCTCAACATCTGCTACTTCAAAGTTATACTTAGAGAACTCTATTTCACTCTCTTTATGCACATCTTTGTAGAGAGTTTTACCGTGCTCATTCTCATTCCAAACAATGTCAAAAATATTATCAACACCCTGAAGATACATAGCGAGTCTCTCTGTTCCATACGTTATCTCAACAGCTACAGGATTACACTCAATCCCTCCAACTTGTTGAAAGTAAGTAAACTGAGTTACTTCCATACCGTTTAACCAAACTTCCCAACCAAGTCCCCATGCACCAAGTGTTGGTGATTCCCAGTTATCTTCGACAAAACGAATGTCATGCTGTGAAACATCAAGTCCCAGATACTCTAAAGACTTAAGATATAGCTCTTGAATATTATCCGGTGATGGTTTTATGAGTGCTTGAAACTGATAGTATGAACCGAGTCTGTTTGGATTTTCTCCATAACGACCATCAGTCGGACGACGTGAGGGTGCAACATAGGCTGTTGCCCACGGAGTGGAATCAAGAGAGCGAAGAAAAGTAGCAGGGTGAAAAGTTCCAGCCCCTGCTGGAATATCGTAAGGTTGTACAATATTACACCCTTGTTTCATCCAAAATTCTTGTAATTTTAGTAACATCTCGCTAAAAGTTATCATTATTGTGACCTATATTTTATTTTTTGGCATTATACCATTTTACAAACGATATCACCTATCTCTCTATCTAAAGAGTTAGCCACAACTCCACACTTTACTTTGAGTAAAAAACATATCTCTTTTCTATGTGATGGACTAAGGCACTCATAGTTCCCCATCCCTTTTGATATAACTAAATCAGCACTATCAAAAAGTGTTTGTGCCTCTATTGTTGCACGAGTATATGTAAATCCTGGAGTATTAACACCACTGTCAACAAGATTACAAAGCTTATCAAATGCAGCTTCTTTTGCTTCTTTAAGTGTTACATCATTAATAATTGGATTACCTCTTACAAAGTAATGATAGCTTACATTTGGGTATAACTCTTTTAGTATCTCTATAAACATATAATCAAAAATATGTTCACCGACATTATCACCCAAAATAACTATACTCTTTGCATTTCCTAAACTACTCTGTAAATTTTCAAAATCATTATGAGCAAAGTCTGTTTCAAAAATTTTTCCCAGCTCTTCTTCTAAATCAAACTCTACTTCAGCCGCTAAGTCAATAACATTCCCTGCAACTGCAATTTTTGTCGCTGTTAAAAGCTTATTATCGCTGTTTGAGAGTTTTTCTTTTAAAAGAGGTACAAAAGAGAGTGCTTTTTTTGTTGAGAGCTCCTTTACCTCATCGTAAAGGTCAGTTTTATTAGCCATTAGAGCCATTTTTTCGTAAACATCAGCGGCAATTTCTGTAGGGTTCTTCTCAAATGAGAAGTCTCTGCTCATATCTTCAACTGTTGACGTAAGGTTTTCTTTTAGCGAGGGTATTGCGTTTATTGCATCAGCAACTTTTACACTTTGATTGATTATACAAGTAACACAGGCTTCATCTATATTCATTTAGTTATCAGTGTGTTCCTGGATTGCTTTGTTCCACATTAGTTTATATTTACGTCTCATAAACTCTACTTCTTCTTGTGAGAGTTTGAGTTGTTCTTGAAGTGTATGGATTGTTTTTCTATCTTCATCATATAGTTCTTGCAGCGAGCTTAAAGCCTCACGTAGGAATTCATTTTCAATTTTTACAGCTTCAATAGTCTCATCTTTTGCATCGAGAACTTTTTCGTGAAGATTGATAATAGTACCTATAGTTTTTTCAACAAATTCAGGTTGCACTATCATCTCATGAGTGTTACGTTTAGAGAGTTCACTGAGTTGAGCGGGGACTACCTCTTGTGAACCTTTTGAAGGATCAATATATCTCACACCATCTTCAACTTTTACAGTGAGTTTACCACGTTCTATCAAATCTTCAATTGCTGAGATATCCAAGCCTGTTAACTCGATATACTCTTCATCACTCATCCACGTCATAGTGTCCCCTCTTAGTAGAAAATTATTTACTTAATAATTGTCTCAATTTCTAAAGAATCCATCTCAACTTTTTTAGCTTTAGAGATTCTGTCTTCTTTTAACTTCATTGCTAGCTCTTCGTTATCTAAAGCTAAGATTTGCATTGCTAAATACGCAGAGTTAATCGCTCCGGCTCTACCTATTGCCACAGTAGCAACTGGCATACCAGCCGGCATCTGTACAGTAGAAAGTAAAGCATCTATCCCAGCTAGTGCAGATGCTGACATTGGAACGCCAATAATCGGTTTTACAGTTTTGGATGAGAGTACACCAGCTAAATGTGCAGCCATACCAGCAGCAGCGATAAACACTTGAGCACCTTTTTTCTCAGCTTCTTGTATATACTCTGTAGTTCTCTCTGGAGATCTATGTGTTGAAGATATAATCAACTCATAGTTAACACCAAAAGCTTCAAATGTGTCAGAGCACGACTTCATTACCTCATAATCACTTTTAGAACCCATTACAATCGATACAAATTTCATCTACTCTTTTTCCTTATTTAAAATATAATTTTTCACTAAAGATACTATTTCTTCATCTCACGTAAGTACTGTTTATATGCAACTTTTTGCAACTTTTGTGACTTTGCATCTACCTGCTCTTTCATCTCTAATTTATACGCTGTTATTTTCTCTCTTAAAGAAGTATCTGAAGCACCAATAATTTGGGCCGCTAAAATACCTGCATTTTTTGCACCATTGATAGCTACTGTAGCCACAGGAACACCACCAGGCATTTGAACAATAGAAAGTAGTGAATCCATACCTTCTAAAGATTTACCCTTTACTGGAACACCAATTACAGGTAGTGGAGTCTCAGACGCAACCATACCTGGTAAATGCGCTGCACCGCCAGCTCCAGCAATGATGACCTTTAAGCCTCTTTCCTCTGCACTCTGAGCATAAGAAACAAGTTTTTCTGGTGTCCTATGAGCAGATACGATATCAAGTTCAAATTCAATTCCAAACTCTTCACAAATCTCAGCGCACGCACTCATAACTGGCAGATCTGAGTCACTTCCCATAATAATTCCAACTAATGCTTTACTCATACTCTCTTACTTCCTTTAACTTTTAAAATATCTTTTGCCTTCATCGCTTTTTCTAAGGCTTTGTTTATATCATCATCTAAAACTGTAATATGCCCCATTTTTCTAAATGGCTTTGTAAAACTTTTTCCATAAAAATGATAAGAGAGTTCTGGGATCTCCAGTGCATCATGGATACCCTCAATAAATGGTTCCCCTTCATATCCCTCTTCCCCAAGCAGGTTAATCATGACCGCTGGAGAGATTAATTTTGTAGAGCCTAATGGTAAGTTAGTTACGGCTCTTATAATTTGCTCAAATTGTGATGTTGCACATGCTTCTACAGTATAGTGACCAGAGTTGTGGGCTCTTGGAGCGATTTCATTTACTAAAATTTCTCCCTGTTTGGTTAAAAATAGCTCAACTGCAAAAATCCCAACACCCTCTAAGGCTTCTATAGACTTAATTGAAACATCTCTAGATTTTTCTTCAACCTCTTTAGAGATTTTTGCAGGTGCCATAACAATATCACAGATATTGACTCTCTCATCAAAAAGCATCTCAACAACAGGGTAACATTTAGTTTCACCTTCAATGTTTCTAGCAACAATTACAGCTAACTCTTTATCAATATCAACAAGCTCTTCAATGAATGATTCAGTTGGAAGGCGTTTAGATAAGTCAGCTTTGGTTTTAAGCATCTGAACACCCTTACCGTCATAACCACCCATTTTTGCTTTTTGAATAACTGGAAACCCAAATGCGGCTAAATCTTCGTCATTTGTAACATTCTTATATTTAGGGACAGGTATCCCTTTTTCATCTAGAAGTTTCTTCTGCTCATATTTGTTTTGGATTAGCTCTATAGTATAAGGTGAAGGGAAAATTTTATGTCCAGAATCATACAACTTTTTTAAAACAGTAGTATCCACATGTTCTAACTCAAAAGTTGTAACATCTGTCTCTTGTACTAACTGTTCTAGTTTTTCACTATCATGGAATCCACCCATGATATGTTTATCTGAAACTTGAGCGGCGGGACAGTTAAAAGTTGGATCTAATATCGTTACATGAAAGCCCATTTTTTTAGCTTTTTGAGACATAATCTTTCCGAGTTGTCCCCCACCGATAATTCCTAATTTTAGGTTAGAATAGTTAAAATTTTTATCCATATATTTGTTCTACCTTGTTCTATTTGAATGTTTCATTTTCAGAGTATATATACCTAATTATATCTAAGTTAAAAACGCCTACTCTATTTGGGATAAGTTCCCATGCTTGGATCAGCAGGAATTCTAAAAAAAGTATATGCCGGAAAGGATGTTGGAAGAGCTATCTCATTTACATTTCCACTATGAATCTCTTCCCAAATTTTTCCATTTTTTGCTTTTAACTGCTTCATTTTCATGTAAAAACGTCCATCTCTCTCATATGTTGAACCAGTCTCATTATCAACTATCTCAACCTTTGAGCCTAAAGGAAATACTACTTCCATTTCATCATTTGGAAAAGTTTTATACTTACATAAAAAGTGTGTTCCCTCTGCGTTTACAACTCCGCTTACCTGGTGTGTTCCAAGTTGCATGGTAAAGTCTAAACTCTGAGTATCGTGTCTCTCAAATGGACGTGAGACTAAGTATGCATCTGTATAACCACGGTTTTGAAGGGATTGAAGTTCATACTGATACTTCTCATCATTAAACTCCTCATCATAGTAATCATCAATGGCCATTCTGTAAGCTTTAGCCGTAGTTGCAGCATAATAGGCTGTCTTTGTACGTCCTTCAACCTTTACAGAATCAACTACTCCACTATCAAGTATCTCTTTCATATGTGAAGCAAGATTCAAGTCTTTCGCGTTCATTATGTAGGTTCCAACACCCTCTTCTTCATCAAGCCTAAAAAGGGTTCCTGTATCAGGATTTGCAGCATAAAGCTCATAATCAAAACGACAATCATTAGCGCAGCTGCCACGGTTTGGAACACGACCACTTTGTAGTGTAGAGATAAGACAGCGTCCGCTATATGCAAAACACATACTTCCATGAACAAAGACCTCAAGTTCTAAATCCGGAAGCTCTTTTTTGATAGCAACTAAATCTTTAAGTGATATCTCACGTGCAGTAATAATACGTGTTGCACCCATATCGTGATAAATCTGAGCATCTAAAACATTCATAACATTTGCTTGAGTTGATAGATGAAGTGGCATATCAGGTACTAAATCGTGGCATAGTTTTAAAACACCAGGAGTCGCAACAATAAAAGCATCTGGCTTTAGTTCACCCATAGCAATTATATGTTTTTTAAGAAGTGAGAGTTGAGAGTTAAAAGGAAATCCGTTTATCGTTGCATAAACTTTTTTTTCCTTTGAATGAGCATAATCTATACCCTCTTTAAAATCCTCCATACTAAACTCTTTTCCAGAGCGAATACGAAGAGAGAAGTGTGAAAC
>Ga0209345_10006066_pt1 | contig 11037 bp, 15 predicted proteins | sample Cruoilmetagenom7_FD_187294 | JGI IMG/M metagenome (GOLD analysis project Ga0209345, IMG submission 187294) | Oil polluted marine microbial communities from Coal Oil Point, Santa Barbara, California, USA - Sample 7 (SPAdes) (version 2) | ecosystem: Environmental > Aquatic > Marine > Oil seeps ...
TTTTTCATTCTTTATATGCCTCCAAAATTTTCATAAATTCAACTGTAAGATATTTAAATAATTTGTTACCATCTTTAAATTTTTTCGTCTCAACTTGACTAATAGCAATATTTCTTAAAGTAATTGTAAAATTAGTAACATCATCTTCAGTAAGACCAGCATCTTTAATTTCAATTTTTTTAACTGGACATTTTTGACCTGGTTGTAATGGTGGGTGCATAACACCACATTGAGGACATACTGTAAATGCTCCCTGTGCTGGTGGAGCTGGTCCTGATGAGGTATTTATACTAGATAGTACTGCTTGTTCATTCATTCCAACAGAACCTCCTGAAACTGGTTCTGCTGGTTTATTTGGCATTTGTGGCTGTTGCATTCCTTGATTCTGTTGTTTCATTTTTTCAATTAATTGATTTACATATTTTTCATCTGCTGCATCCATTTATTAAACCTCCTAATTTGTAATTTGTATTTAAATATTTGTTACCAATATAAAAATAAACATCTCAAAACTATATATATTAATAAGTGAAATAGGGTTTGGTTGTTAACAACATTAACGGTAACAAAATAAAAGGAATAAGACATGAACAGTATTATTAAAAATCGTAATCGTAATACAATTATCGTATTAGTATTCGTATTTCTTTCAGTTTTACACACAATGAAATGTATAGAATGTGGTAATTATAAAACTGAAATTAATGAACAATTAAAAATTAATAAACAATTAAAGGATAAAAATGTTGAAATTGAAACTCTTAAATCTGAACCAATAATTATTAAAGACCAAAGTAGTATATTAAAACATGATATAGAATTATATATCAAAACCACTCATCGTAAAATATCATCAATTGTTGCAAAGGAGATCGCAAAATGTATAGTGGAGAAATCCACCCAATATAAAATTGCGCCCGAATTAATATTGGGTATTATCAAAGTTGAATCTTCATTCAATCCAGCAGCGGTCGGCTCCAAAACTAAATATGGTCACGCACGCGGGTTAATGCAAGTAATGCCTGAGTGGGCACCTAAACTTAATCTCAAAAGTCAATATGATTTTCATGAAATTGATATTGCGATTGAATCAGGTATTAAAGTATTTTTAATTCATTTAGAAGAAGCAAAGGGTGATATCTCAACTGGATTGTATTACTATGTTAATCACGATAAAAAGTATGTTGGTCATGTTTATGAGGCAATTGGTAAATTTGTAGCCTTCAGATCAACAATTAATATAGAAAAATTAAATATTAAAAAACCATCAGAATATAAAAAAGGAGAAAAAATTGATTAGCGAAGAACAACAAACAGCTTTGGACTTAATAATGAAACGTATTATTAAGTCCGGTGTGGGTACATTATCATTTCGACATCGGCAACCTTTTACTTATAGAGTAGGAGGTTATGCTGGTACAGGCAAAACATATTTATTGTCTGAATTAAGAAAAGAAATTACCATTTATAACAAAAACATTTCAGTTGCTTTTGCCACATTCACAGGTAAAGCAGCATCTGTTTTGAAACATAAATTAATAGATATAGGGTCAATTGAAGGACAAGATTATATCGGAACCATTCATGGCTTAATATATAAAGCTAAAACAAAATATGATAAAGAATTAAAAACATATGTAGTTATTGGATGGAAATTAAAAGAACCGGAGGAATTTAATAATGATATAATCATCATTGATGAAGGATCGATGGTTTCAAAAGAAATTTGTATGGATCTTATGAAATTTGGTCGGTCAATAATTGTCGTTGGTGATCATGGTCAATTACCACCTATATCTGAAAAAGCTTTTTCATTGATGCATAATCCTGATTTTATATTAAATAAAATACACAGACAAGCACAAGGAAACCCTATCATTCAATTATCTGCATTTATTAGAAAGAATGGTTATATACCAAATAGTATATGGTCGCCTGGTGTTTTTAAAATCAGTTGGGAACATGAAAAAACACAACAAATTTGGAATTCTATTAAACACGATGAAAAAATAATTGTATTATGTGGTTTCAATTCAACTCGATGTGGTTTGAATAAAAACATTAGAAAAAATATGAATCGTAAAAAGGTGCTCCCATATCCTGGTGAGAGAATAGTATGTTTACGAAATAACCATACTATTAAATTGATGAATGGTCAAATTGGTACATTGATATGGTCAATGGTAGAAGATAAAGAAATACATCGATTTACAATTGATGTAGATAAAGAATCTGATCCATATGAAAGCATTGCCCACACTTCTACATTTGGACAAAATTCATATACGATATATAGTCAAGAACCAAAAATAAAGATAGCACAAAAGTATGCAAGTGATAAAGGATATGAGTTGGACTATTATGATTATGGATATTGTATATCTGTTCATAAATCACAAGGATCGGAGTGGGATAAAGTCATACTTTTTGAACAACGAACTCAACATTGGGATGATGAATATTATAAACGATGGTTATACACTGGAGTCACAAGAGCAAAAGAAAAATTAATGGTAATCTCAGATTATTGGGGTTAAATATGATTTTAATTAAGAGTAAAATAAATATGGAGAGATATAATGTTTGAAGGTTTATTTATCAATATAAATGAAATATTTACTCAATTTTCCAATTATTCAAAATTAAATCCAATTATTGCTGGTGCTATAAGTCTTTGGGGATTGGGTGTTTTCTCGTATTTTATGAGAAATATTCCTAAAAAACTATGGAATCTTTTTTGTAAACATACTACGACTGAATTAACATTATTAAGCAGTCATGATGCATATCATAGTTTTCTATCTTGGCTTAAAGATAATGATTACTTAAAACATGCTAGAAGTTTTAAAATAACATCTGGTATGTATGGTAGTGATGAATCCATAAATTCTATAGGATATGGATCACATTATTTTTTATATAAATTAAGACCATTTAGATTACATCTTGAACAACAAGAAACTCGAGCTCTTAATGAAAGAGACATAATTACAATAACAATATTAGGAAGATCTTATAAATTTTTTAATATGATATTTGATGATATTACAGAGAAAGAAAAAAATATAAATCAATTAAAGATTTATAAATATAAAGAATCTTATTGGAATAGTATTCCTAATCAATATAAAAGAAAATTGAATAAAATATTTATAAATAATTCTTTAAAACAGGATATAATGTTTTTTATAGAAAAGTTTATAAAGTCAGAATCATGGTATTTACAGAATGGTATATCATATCAAACTGGAATATTAATATATGGTCCAAGTGGTACAGGAAAAAGCAGTTTAATAAAATCATTAGCATCACATTATAATAAACCATTGTATATATTACCAGTATCTAAATTGCATAGTATAGAAGAATCATTTGATCTATTACCTGAACATGTAATAATTTTAATTGAAGATATTGATGCTGACTCTATAACACATAAAAGAACTTCTGATATTAAGTATGATGAGAAGAACAGCATAGTATCCACAACAAAGACTCCTGTTGTGAAAAATAACACTCCAAAAGGGATTAATTCCAATTTAAGTGATATTTTGAATTCAATAGATGGTGTAGTGAGTGGTCATGGTAGAATATTAATAGCTACGACCAATTATATTGATAAATTATCATTAGCATTAATAAGAAATGGAAGGTTTGATTTAAAAATTGAATTAACTTATATAAACTATGATATAACCAAACAATTCTTTAAAAATTATTTTCCTGAATTTGATCTACCTGTGAAATTAAAGTTAAAAGATAAAATCTCACCTGCTGATATACAGCAATATATTTTAAAAAATATTGATAATCCAAATAAAGTTTTAGATTTAATAACTTTATAATATTTAATATATGGTTATATTTTTATATATTTAGAACAAAATTTTAAATATATAAAAATATATGGAGGTAGGAGTTTGACTAAATTTTTTAAAGATAAAGTTGCAGAAAAAATAACAGAATATAATTTAACATTGCTAACAGATTATTCAACAGAAGATAAAGGTCATTGTTTTATGACTAATGAGATGATAATATTTACTGACGAAGAAGATATATCAATATCGGTAGCATTTCAAGCAGATCAAAAACCAGAAAATGTAGCATTTTTTACATTGATGTTAAGCGAAATTAAAGAAGCTCGTGATATATTTATTATGGAATCTTTTATATATGATAATAATAATAAATACATAAGTGGTGCAGATGCACATAAGTTAGTGGAAGAGACAATAATATCTTTAGCATTTGAGAAAGTAGCTAAATATCAAATGTATAATGATATTTTAAAAAATTCGAAATGTTATGAATGTTGAGAAAGGATATTAATGGATATAGCAAACGCTTTATGGATAGAAAAATATAGACCCACAACAATAAAAGATATCGTATTACCCGAAAGATATATGTTTGATTTTACAAAATTAATTGAAAGACAAGAATTAAATAATTTATTATTTTCTGGTCCTCCTGGTGGTGGGAAGACAACGCTCGCAAGAATACTCACTTCAAAGGAAGGAGTATTACATAATAGAAGAGATAATTTATTAACTGTAAACGGTTCAGCTCAAGCAACAAGAGGTATTGGATATGTTGAAAAAGTTATTGAACCATTTTTGAAAATACCTCCTGCAAATGATAAATATAAAGTCGTGTTTATTGATGAGGCTGATAATTTAACTCCAGATAGTTATAAATCATTAAGAGGAATTATTGAAAAATATCAGGTATTTTATGGTCGTTTTATTATGACCTGTAATTATGTTTCAGTCATTCCTGAACCTGTAAGAAGTAGATTCACTCAATATATATTTAAACAAATACCACAAGAATTTGCCGTTTCTTATGCACAAGAAATTCTTCTGGCTGAAAAGATCGAATATATAGAAAAAGATGTTATATTCTTAATCGAACAATTATATCCTGATATTCGACAAATAATTGATTCTTTACAAAAAAATTCAAAGAAGAATCCGAAAGATAAAAGTAAAGTAGGGCGACTTGATGTAAACGAAGGTAATATAACAACAAATGAAAGAAAAATTATAGCGAATATTCTCGAAGCAGTTTCATTTATTACATCAGGACAAGATAAAAAAATTGGAAGACTTATTAGTAATATAGTTGAAATATTGAAAAGCGAAGATCTTGAATATAGAAGTCTTTATACACAATTATTTTATATGCAAAAATTTCCAGCCCCGGCTAAAATAGTAGTTAATAAATATTCAAATAGTCATAATTCTTCACTTGTACCTGCAATGCATTTCATGGCAATGATATTTGAAATTATAAAATCGCTACAAGATTATAAAAAAGCAATGGTAAACAAATGAGTCATTTTATAGATACACAATCCGTGTCTGTAAATATAAATCATTTACATTCTATTATTAAAAATTTTCGTGATGCTTTTCCTGATAATTTTGAGAAATCTGGTCTTGTAATATGTGAAAAATGTGGAGGTAGTGGAATACCTGTAAAACCAAATCAAGAATCTATAACATTTTGGCAATATAATGACTTTTGTTCAGAGTGTGGTGGATTTGGAGTTAAAGGAATTAAAAGAATTTATGATGAATATCTGTGTGTATGTGGAGGACGTGGTTGTAAAATATGCAAAGATCGAGGAACAGTAGATTGGATAACACGTGTAACACAGGGGAATTATGAAAATATTAAAAAAATATAAAAAAACAGACGTACTTGAATATCAAAGTAATCTCAACGATGATATTATAAGACGAGAAATGACATCTAAAAGAGAATTAAGAAGACTTGAAGATATTGAACATATTAAACATATCCATCCAAAAGCAAAAACAGTATTATGTATTGGAGCAAGAGATAATTCAGAAGTGTTAACATTCATCAATGCAGGTTATAATGTAACTGGAATTGATGTTTGTATAGAATCATCTTTGATTACAAAAATGGATATGGCTGAGTTAAGTCCTGAATTTGGTAAATTTGATATAATTTACTGCTCACATGTATTAGAACATGTATTAGATCCAGAAAAAACATTCAAGGCAATCAATTCAGTAGCAACTGGTATTATTTTTATTACGCTTCCGATTGTTGATAGACCTCCTGATATTGAACATCCAACTGTCTATGAGATTATGAAATATGAACCATCTACAAACTTTAAAAATTTCCCTCAAGCATGGCAAGATTTTGTATCTTTTCAACCATTTAAATTAAAATATAATTGCTACCGAAATGCATTAACTGAAGATTATGAAGTAGCTTTTATATTGAAATTAATGAATAGAGGTGAATAATGAATTGGAAATTTTGGAAAAAGAAAAAGATAAAAAAATTAAAAGATAAAAAATATACGTTTCCTTGTAGTATTTGTGTTGTGAGATCAGCGTGTGATTATTCAAAACCATGTGATAAATTGGAAATGGATAATAATAAAATAATGGAATTGTTTTCAAAATATAATTGTTGTATTGATTGCGGAGGTAAAAGTTTTATGGAAGGTCCTAGTGGAGGCGCTGCAACAAATATAAAATGTAATGGATGTGGTCATTGGTTTAACGTAGCATTACCATTATTTATTCATCGAATACATACTCCATGATAGGAATTTATCAAGATGATTTCATTGATTATTTGAAAGATAATCTTGGTGGCGAACCAAAGATAACCAATAAAAATATTATTACAAAATGTCCTTGGTGTGAGTATGGTCAAGATAAAGATCATTATCATTTATATATATCATTAGAAGCCCCAATATTTCATTGCTTTCATGGTGGTTGTGAAGCAGGTGGTATTCTTTCAAAATTTATGAAAAAGATTGCAGGACATGATATATCTGATACTTTCATTAATAAGGAAAAAGTCAAAGAATACAAAAATTTAAAAACTATATTCATTGATAAAGAAATAACTTCACAAGATATTGTATTACCTCCGATAAAAGCTGATATGTTTCCGATGAAAGAATTTTATATACAAAAGAGATTGAAATTCTCTAACATCAGAACAGATACAATAAAAGGATTAATTTATGATGTTCACGAATTTATTAACATTAATAAAATCCCTGTTGGTGAAAGTTTATTTAAACTCCGAGATTATTTACATAATAATTTTGTTGGTTTCCTTACTGATCATGGCACGACTGTTATGTTTAGAAATATCGACGATTCACATACTATGGGATTCTATAAATTAAAAATACAATATTTAAACTTTTTAGATTATTATAGACTCCCTGGTAACAAACCTACAAGTTCAAAAATTGTATTAGCAGAAGGGATATTTGATATATTTACCGAGTATATATACGATTTTATAAATATTAAAAATGATGTAAGGTTATACGCTTCAGTACTATCTTCAAAATATTCAAGTCTTATTCAAAGTATCGTATATTATGAACAACTATTCAGACCCGATGTTGTAATATTATCTGATAGAGGTATAACAATAGATTATTATAAAAAGATGAAATTTTATAATCAACATATTATCAATTCTTTAATCGTTTATTATAATACTTCCGGCAAAGACTTTAACTGTATTCCAGTAACACCAGAAAGTATTAAAATATGAAATTATATGTTTTATATACTGTAGTCATTATTCAAAATATTCAGCAAAAAAAATATGTATTTAGAACAAATTAATAATAAAATATTATATTTAATAATTAGGAGTTATATAAATGAGTTATATAAAAGAACGATTGAAAGAAATTTTTGAAAATACAATTGAATCGGGAATCAAGTATAGCGGATCAGTAGATAAACCAGAATATTATAATTTATTTTGTAAAGCTGCTTCTCATGATCAATTATTTCAGTTAATGGGCAATAACCTATGTATGTTTAATTGTCAATCTAAAGGCAAAGATGCAGTAATGATGTTATTTTCAATTCCAATTAACACATCAGAAAATGCCGGTGCAAAAAATGTAGCTGAGCGAGTTATGGAAATAGTTGAAAATACAGAAGATTGTTTTATTACCCTTGATGATGTTAAAACTGAACAAGTACAGGAAGATAAATTTATTTACATAACAGTTATTAAAAATATATGAAAGGATGTATTTATGAGAAATGTAAGAGCCAAATGGATTAGAAAAGTAGTTCTATCTAAACACCCTGTTGTAACATCAATGATAAAAGATAGATATGGTGAAGATGAAGCAAATAAAATGTCGAATGCTCAAGTTATTAACTATTGTAAAAAAGCATGGACAAGACATATACCTGGTACAGAACTTTGGAATATACATAAAGTCTAATAAAAATGAGGTGAAATATAATGCAAAAATCAACAGTTAAATATTTTACAGTTGAAGGCTTTAACGCATATAAACAATGGTTGGCAGATATAAAACAAGATTGCAATGATGTTAATATTTGTGATCGTATCCCAAGCATTGCACATACAGGTTTTCATAAAAATGACTACAAAGATAAATTAAAGAAATAATAAAATATTCAAGTTATTAATTTTATAAAAACATGGGTGTGAAATTTTACCAATAATAGAATTCTGAAATATACATAAAAATCAATGAAAAGGATGAAACATAATGCAAATAACACAAAATTTAACAGTTGAAGGTTTTAATGAATTTATTCGAAGTTTGACAAATCTAAAAGATATTTGTAATGATGCAGATATTCGTGGCGGGATTCTTCGTCAGCGAAGTAATGATCACACATCTATTTTTGAATTTGATTTACGAACAATCTTCGATGAGGCAGATATCGCTTTAACAAATTTGAAACAAAAACTTGAGTTGTTGAAAACATTTCAAGGTCAAGAAGTTGAAATAACAATTGAAATACCAGACGATGGAACGCTTGGTTATTATAATTTTAAAGACGAGTATTCTTCAATTACATTTATTACCCCAACAATAGATTTTATGGATAATAAATTTATGACCGAAGAAGAACTCGTAAGTATTTTTCCTTCGTCAGAAGATACCATGATTTTTGAAAAAGATTTATCACAAATCCTTACAGAAAGAATTAAAATTATAAGTACACAATTTAGTATTTCAACAGTCTTGGTTGAATTTAATGGCGAAACAGCAACTATATCAGCAGCAACTCCATCGAAAGACCAATCTGCTATATTTGTTGACAACATAATGATGAATGAAATAATTGAAAATACAACTACAAATATTTCCAAGATTGCTTTTTCAATGGATCATGAAACAGATATTAAATTTACAATGTTCAAAGATCCGGATCAGCACGTTGCGTTAAATAAATTCTCTACGAATATTGGAGACATAGACATAAATATATATTCAAGATCACAAATCACCACAGATGATGAAGGATAAAATTAGTTTTAAAATTATATCAATATAAAGATTTTTATATTGATATAATTTTGAAGTAGATATTAATACATCATATTTTTTGGTTAAAATAAACATCAAGGAGGTACAACAAATTCACCCTTCATCTTTACTTTCATATTACCCAACATATAATTTATTGGATGAAATTATATCTAAAAATAATTATAAAAAGTTGAGTATATATATCGATTTAAAGAATGCTTTTCAGACATTATATATGGAACATGCTATTGTAAATATCATTGAGCAATCAAAAAAAGCTAGAAAAATAGATACTGCAATATTTTCATCTTTAATTTCATTTCTTGCGTATCATAAAATTTATGGAATAAAGCGGGCGGTCGATATTAATTTTGTAATTTTCTTTGAAAGTGGACATTCAGTATATCATAAGAACATCAGTAAAACTTATAAAATATCAAGACGAATTGATGATTTATATGGTCTTGATAAAGCTGATAAAGATATGTTTTTTAAGATATTACATGCCAATTATCAATTGATTGAAAATGCTTTTAATAGAGTACCCAATACAAAAGTAGTTCGTTTAAATAAACTTGAGGCAGATTTCATACCATATTATCTTCTTAGTAGACGTGTAGTAAATTATACATCAGATAGAGCACATGTAGTATATTCAAATGATCATGATTTATGGCAATGTGTAACTGATCATTCATATATTTTTTCTAAAGCAGGAAAACATAGAAAGATTGTTAAAAAAGGTGATGTGATGAAATTGATGTTAAAAAAGGAAAATACAATTCCTGATATTTTTCTTCCTTTAGCTATGGCAGTAATTGGTGATCCAGGTGACGATGTAATCGGTGTTAAGGGAATAGGGCCTGCAAGATTTTTAAATCTATTTCTTGAACTAATTAAATTAACAGGTAATATGGGTGAAATATATGAAAAAGTTCGAATGGGTAAAAAATTATTTGATCCGGTTCCTTCACATTTTAAGAACAAATATATAAAGGATATAGTATGTGCAGAAGAAGATCATAAACGAATTTCTAATAATTTAAAATTAGTTTCATTCGAATTAATTTCAAGAGAACTTGATGATCCAAATAGTATTGAAATGATTAACAGACGAAAACAAATATTAAAAACAATAAATAATATTAATACTACATCAAATGAAGCGATGAAAAAAGCACTTACTAAGAGCAATATATTATTTGAAGAAGAATCAATAGACGTTCTATATACATGATCTAAAATTGTAAAATATATATTTACACAATTAGGAGTAAAGTCAAATGCTTAATGAACAAAGAGTTCTTTCTTATATTAAAGATAATTTAGCTTGGGATTTTATGCATCTCGAATTAACGGATCAAAAAATAACTGAATATGTTAGAGATCATACTCTTCGTGAATTTTCATACTTTATGCCAGATAAAAATACTATCAGTTTAGACGTTTCAAAAGAGTATAATCGTGTAGCAGGAAAAGGAAATGAGTTTTATATTGAAGACCCACAGGGTTTGGAAATTCTAAATGTGGTAGATTTTTACACAAGAAATAGTGAATATTATATGATGGGTCATCCACCTCTCGGAGCTATGTCAATGGGAGAATTACCTGATTTTGCTTTGGCTGTAAGTAATTCCATGACCGTGAAAATGTTTTCATCATTTGATTATACAATTGAATTTAAACATCCAAATATTATGCGA
>Ga0209345_10006068_pt1 | contig 11036 bp, 10 predicted proteins | sample Cruoilmetagenom7_FD_187294 | JGI IMG/M metagenome (GOLD analysis project Ga0209345, IMG submission 187294) | Oil polluted marine microbial communities from Coal Oil Point, Santa Barbara, California, USA - Sample 7 (SPAdes) (version 2) | ecosystem: Environmental > Aquatic > Marine > Oil seeps ...
TGGCGCAAGAGGCCCCCGGCGGGGCAAGCGCCGCGCAAGGCTGAGCGCCGCCATCCGTGCAGCGAAGGGCGGCGACCGGCACCCCCATGAAAAAGCGAAAGGCGCCCCGCGCGGGACGCCCCTACAAATCACACGGCAGACGGGATCAAAGCTGTCCCATCACCTCGTCGCTGGCCTCGAAATTGGTGGTGACGCGCTGCACGTCGTCGTCATCCTCCAGCGCATCGACCAGCTTCATCAGCTTGTTCATGCTGTCCAGATCCATCTCTGTCGTGGTCGTGGGTTTCCAGACCAGCTTGGTGCTGTCGGATTCACCCAGCGCCTCTTCCAGTGCGGTGGCGACCTCGTTCAGGTCGGTATCGGCGCACCAGATGACATGGCCATCCTCGCTGCTTTCCACATCCTCAGCCCCGGCTTCGATCGCGGCCATCAGCACCGTGTCGGCATCGCCCACCTTGGCGGGATAGGTGATCTCGCCCTTGCGATCGAACATGAAGGCGACCGATCCGGTCTCGCCCAGGTTGCCGCCGTTCTTGGTGAAGGTCGACCGCACGTTCGATGCGGTGCGGTTACGGTTGTCGGTCATCGCCTCGACGATGATCGCCACGCCATTGGGGCCATAGCCCTCGTAGCGGATTTCCTCATAGGCATCGCCCTCGCCACCGACGGCCTTCTTGATGGCGCGTTCGATCACGTCCTTCGGGCAGGATTGCGATTTCGCTTCCTTTACGGCCAGACGCAGACGCGGGTTCTTTTCGGGGTCAGGATCGCCCATCTTGGCTGCCACGGTGATTTCCTTGGACAGCTTCGAGAAAAGTTTTGCCCGCACCGAATCCTGACGGTTCTTGCGATGCTGGATGTTTGCCCATTTTGAGTGGCCGGCCATGCGTGCCTCCGTCTGTGTCTGAAAAAGCCTGTCTGGCGATCTGCGCCTCTATATGCCAGCAGCGCAGCCCCTCGCAAGGCCGGTCACACCATCATTTCAGGGCGTCAGAGAGGCCAGATCAACGGGATCGCGACAGAGGCAATGATGGCCATGCAGATATTCATCGGGATGCCGACGCGCAGGAAATCGGTGAACCGATAACCGCCGGGACCATAGACCAGCGTGTTGGTCTGATAGCCGATGGGCGTGGCGAAACTGGCCGAGGCCGCGACCATGACCGCAACCACCAGCGGGCGCGGATCAATGCCAAGGGTCGTGCCCAGCCCGATGGCGATCGGGGTCACCACCACCGCGACCGCGTTGTTCGACACCATCTCGGTCAGGATGGAGGTCAGCACATAGACCGCGAAAACCGCAGCCACGGGCGGCATCATGGCAAGATAGGGTGCGACCAGATCAACCAGCATCTGCACGGCACCCGTGTTCTGCATCCCTGCCCCGATCACCAGCATGCCGAAGATCAGCGCCAGCAGCCGCCCATCCACATAGGAAAACGCCTCATCCGCGTCTATGCAGCGGGTCAGCAGAACGATCCCCAGCGCGAAGAACGACAGCAGCAGGATCGGCGCCACGTCCAGACCAGCCAGAAGCACGATCCCCACCAGCGCCGCCACGGCGATGGGCGCATGGCCCCGCCGGAAGGCCCGCGCCGTGGGATGCGAGACATCGACCATGTCCATCTCGGTCGCCAGCCGCTGGATATCGGCGGGCGCACCTTCCAGCAGCAGCGTATCGCCCACGCGCACCACCAGCTCGTCCAACTGCCGCCCGATGTTCTGGTTGCGCCGGTGCACCGCCAATGGATAGACCCCGAACCGCCGCCTGAGGCGCAGCGATCCCAGCGAGCGGCCCACCATCTTGCAGCCCGGCGTGATCAGCACCTCGACGGTCGATGTCTCGACCGCCGAGACCTGATCGACCCGCTTCAGGCTCTTGTTGCGTTGCAGGCTCAGGAGTTCCGCCATCTGCGTGCGCAAGACCACGCGGTCGCCCACTTCCAGCACCACACCATTGAGCTCGCGGCGCAGCGACTGGTCGCCCCGGATCACGTCGATCAGGCGTACACCCTCGCGCTTGAAAAGCTGCACGCCCGTAACCTCGCGCCCGATCAGGTTGCTGTCGGGGGGGATCACGGCCTCGGTGAAGAATTTCATCCGGCTCTTGTCGGACAGCAGGGTCGCCATGCTGTCACGATCCGGCAGCAGGCGCGGGGCCAGGAAATGCAGGAAGGCAAGACCGAACACCACCTGGATCATACCCAGCGGCGTGATCTCGAAGATCGAGAAAGGCTCGAGGCCCTGCGCCTGCGCCACCCCGTCCACAAGCAGGTTGGTCGATGTGCCGATCAGCGTCAGCGTGCCACCGAGGATCGCGGCATAACTCAGCGGGATCAACAGCTTGCTGGCCGATATTCCCAAGGTGCGCGCCAGTTGGACAAAGACGGGGATCATCACGACCACGATGGGCGTGTTGTTCATCACTGCCGACGCCAGCGCCACGATGGTCAGCAGGATGATGATGGCCGAGGCCGGTCTTGTCCGCGCCAGCCGGTCGGCAAGCCCGGTAAAGGCATCCAGCGCCCCGGTGCGCACAAGTGCACCCACCACGATGAACATCAGCGCGATGGTCCATGGTGCCGGGTTGGCCAACACGTCCAGCGCCATGTCATAAGGCAGCAATCCGAGGATCAGCATCACCGCCGCACCGCCGATCGCCACCACTTCGGCAGGATAGATTTCCTTGATGAACAACGCGAACATGGCAAAGACCACGACAAGGCACAACACGGCCTGCGTCATCTGGGAGAACTCGAAAACCGGCATGGCACCCCTGTCAGGAAATCACTGCTTTTCACCTTGGCCGATGCCAGGAAGCGGGGCAAGCACCGCTTTGGGGCGCGGCTGCACCAGCGCCATCCCGACCATCATCAGCCCCATCGCCGCCCATATCATGGGCGCATAACGCTCGCCCAGCAGCAACATCGCCCAGATCACGCCAAATCCCGTGACCAGATAGCTGACCTGCACGGCGAAGACCGATCCCGCCCGCCCGATCAGCCAGACGAATGCGGTATAGACCATTACATGCACCGTCGAGGACGCGATCAACGCCCATTCCGCGCGGCCGTAAGGCGCGAAAGGGCTGATCCAGTGCCCGGATACCAGCATCAGCGGCAGCGTCATCACCGCCCCCGCGACCGAGGCCCCCAGCAGCACCTGCACCGGGTCCAGCCCCGCCGTGCCCCAGCGCGCCACGTAATTTCCCTCGAAAGCATAGCACAGCGAGGCGATGATCGCGATCGGCACCCATGCCACCATCGCGGCATCCGGCAGGCTGGCTTCGGGCAGCACCAGAAGCGCCACCCCGACAAGACCCAGTGCCAGCCCGGCCAGACGGCGCAGGCTGAACCGCTCCAGCCCCAGCCCCAGCGCAATGGGAAAGGCGATCATCGGGATCAGCGACAGCAGGATCGACAGCACGCCCGACGGCAGATGCACCGCCGCCTGATAGGAGGCCGTGTTCGGCAGAACCGTCCCGATCAGCGCGATCACGCCATAGACGCGCAGCGCGGACCGCCCCATCGGCAAGCGCCGCCCCGTGGCAAGCGCGATCATCGTCATCAAGCTCGCGCCGATGACCAGTTGCCAGAAGATCAGGCCGAAATGCCCATGCCCGGTGCTGACGGCGATCTTGGTCAGCGGCTGGGTGATCCCCCAGCCGGCCCCCAAAAGTATCAGAAGCCCGAAAAGCGCGGCCGCTTCCCCGCGTGGTGTTCTCATGTGGCGCAAGGCAGGGCTCAGGGTCCCGTCGCCTCAAGCCGCCCGCCCTGCCGGACCGCAACGACCCGGGTGGCGCGCCCGGTCATGTCATCGGTCTCGACATAGACGCCCGACAGCGTCGCCTCGCCCATCGCGGGTGTGAAACGGCCCTTGCTCATGCCGGTCACGAAGCGGCGCATCGGCTCTTCCTTCTCCATGCCGATGACGCTGTTATAGTCGCCGCACATCCCCGCATCGGACTGATAGGCCGTGGCACCTCCCAGGATCATCGTATCGGATGTGGGCACATGGGTATGCGTGCCCACCACCAAGCTGGCGCGACCCGCGCAGAAATGCCCCATGCCCATCTTCTCGCTGGTCGCCTCGCAATGGATGTCCACGATCGCGGCCTGCACCGATCCGCCGAGCGGATGCGCGGCCAAGACCTGATCCACCGCGGAAAACGGATCGTCATAGGCGCGCTTCATGAAGACATTGCCCAGAACCTGCGTCACCAGAACCTTGCGCCCGCGCGCGTCCGAAAACACCCGGTGCCCGCGCCCCGGTGCGACCTTGGCAAAATTCAGAGGCCGCAGGATGCGCGGCTCTGTCTCGATGAATTGCAGCATATCCTTCTGGTCGAAGGCATGATCGCCCAGCGTCAGGCAATCCGCCCCCGCCGCCAGCAAGACCCGCGCGTGATCCGCCGTCAGCCCCGCCCCGCTCGAAGCGTTCTCGCCATTAACCACCACGAAATCCAGTTTCCACTCCGCCCGCAGGCGGGGAAGGTTTTCGGAAACGGCCTGCCGTCCGGCCCGGCCCATGACATCGCCAAGGAACAGAATTTTCATGTCTGATGGCCTAGGGCGATTGCAGCCCTGCGGCAAGTGTCAAGCAGGTGGCCCAAGGCATTATTTGCGCCCCACGGCCCGATCCTGTCACAAAATTTCACGAACGCGTCCCGCCGCAGGCAATCACCCCGGCTTCGGTCACGATCATGTCAAGCGGCTGGTCCGTCGCTTCCAGTGGCAGGGCCTCGGCCTCTTGCGCGGCGAAGGCGAAACCCAGTGCCAGCACCGGACCACGGGCGCGCAGCCCCGCCAGCGTGCGGTCATAAAAGCCGCCGCCATAGCCCAGACGCCCACCGCGCCGGTCGAAGGCCACCAACGGCACGATCAGGACCGCAGGCTCCAGCCAGTCCAGCACCTCGGGCACCAGTGCGCCGAACTCACCCGCGACCATGACCGCATCCGGCGTCCAGCGCGCAAAGCGCAGTGGCTGCCCCTTGCCTTGAATGACCGGAACGCAGACCGGGCTCGTCGCCGCCATTGTCCGCATGGCTGCCATCGGGCTGATCTCGGTCCGCATCGGCATGTAGCCGGCCACAACCTTGCCCGCATGCGGGGCCAGTGCATCGACCAGATGGCCCGCGTGATCCGGCCCCATCGCGTCAAAGGCGGCTTTGCGACGGGCAAACGCGGCCCTACGCGCCTCGGCCTTGATCGCGGTCAGGTCGTTGTCCATTCCGCCCCCGCTACATCAACACGGTAGCCGCAAGACCAAGGAAGGCGAAGAAGCCCACTACATCCGTCACTGTCGTCACGAAAGGCCCCGAGGCCAGCGCCGGGTCGATCTTCAGCCGCTCCAGCGCCATTGGGATCACGATCCCGCCCAGAGCCGCCGCAACCTGCGTCATCAGCATCGCCGCACCGATCACGACCGCCAGCATCGGCACGCCGAACCAGACCCCCGCCACCAGCGCCATCAACAGCCCGAACACGACCCCGTTCAAAGCACCTACCGCCACTTCGCGCCGGATCACCCGCAACGCGTTCTGCGCGGTCAGGTCACGCGTCGCGATCGCGCGCACTGCCACGGTCATCGTCTGCGTGCCCGCATTGCCGCCCATCGAGGCGACGATGGGCATCAGCACCGCAAGTGCCACCATCTGGTTGATCGTTTCGGCAAAGGCGTCGATCACCAGCGAGGCAAGGATCGCCGTCAGAAGGTTCACGAAAAGCCAGACCGCGCGGCCCTGCGCCGCCTCGAGGATCGTGTCCGACAGGCTCGCATCCTCGCTCACACCGGCCATCCTGAGGATGTCCTCCTCGTGCTCTTCGTCCAGTACGGCCATGGCGTCGTCGATGGTGATGATCCCGACTAGGCGTCCGTCATCATCGACAACGGGGGCCGAGATCAGGTGATACTGGTTGAAGGCATAGGCCACATCCCCGTCATACTGGGTAACCGGAATGGTGTGGAACACCTCTTCGGTGATGTCGCGCAGTGCCACCTCGCGGCGCGAGCGCATGATCTTGCCCAGCGTGACATTGCCCACCGGATGCAGGCGTGGATCGACCAGCACCATGTGATAGAATTGATCCGGCAGATCCTCGGAATTACGCAGGTAATCAATGGCTTCGCCTACGGTCCAGTGCTCGGGGGCCATCACGACCTCGCGCTGCATCAGGCGACCTGCCGAATATTCCGGGTAGGTCATCGCCTGCTGTACGGCCACGCGGTCGGCATCTTCCAGCGCGTCCAGGATGGCACCCTGCTGCGGCGCGTCCAGATCCTCCAGCAGGTCGACCACGTCGTCGCTGTCCAGTTCGCGCACCGCATCGGCCAGAACCTGCGGATTGAGGAACGAGATCACGTCTTCGCGGATGCTTTCATCCAGCTCCGACAGGATGTCCCCGTCGAATTCCAGCCCGTAGAGCCGGATCAGCGCCCGCCGGTCATCGCGGTCAATCTGTTCCAGAAGGTCGGCGATGTCTGCCGCGTGCAGCGGCTCCATCAGGGCGGTCAGATGCTCGGCATCACCGGCCTCCACAGCTTCGAGGATCAACGAGACCGTGCGCCTCTCCAACCCGTAGCGCGACTCGGCACGTGCCTCTTGGGAGCCATCCACGGGGCGGTCGATCAGGTCATCGTCGTCTTCCATGTCAGCCTCCGTCCGGGTCCGGCTCTACATAGCGGAAAGGGTTCGGCAGAAACAATGCCCGGCGACAGCGACAGGGGCGATTTACCTCAGGACGCCTGCATCCTAGACTCGATCCGGAAGACCGACGAAAGGATAGTTCGTGACCTCACAGACCCTGCTTCTGGGCCAGACCCTGCGCTTTGCCGCCGATCCCTATGCTGCAGGGCCGGAGGCGGCGGTTCTGGACAGCGCGGGAGGAGTGCTGATCGCGGGTGGTCATATCGTGGAAGTGGGCCACGGGGCCGATCTGCGCGCCGCCCATCCGCAGGCGCAGGTGGTGGACCATGGCGATGCGCTGTTGATGGCGGGTTTCGTGGATGCCCATGTGCACTACCCGCAGACCGGGATCATCGCCAGCTGGGGCAAGCGGCTGATCGACTGGCTGAACAGCTACACCTTCCCCGAGGAGATGCGTTTCGACGACCCCGCCTATGCTGCACAGATCGCAGGCCGCTACCTTGACCTGACGCTGGCCCATGGCACCACGACCGTTTGCAGCTACGCCACGATCCACCCCGCCAGCGTCGATGCCTTTTTCGAAGCCGCACAGGCGCGCGGACAGCGGGTCGTGGCGGGCAAGACCTGCATGGACCGCAACGCCCCCGACGGCCTGCGCGACACGGCGCGATCGGCCTATGACGACAGCCGCGCGCTCTTGCTGAAATGGCATGGCGTCGACCGGCTCTCCTATGCGATCACGCCGCGGTTCTCGCCGACGTCAAGCCCGGAGCAACTCGGCGCGCTCGGCGCGCTCTGGGCCGAACATCCCGACTGCCTGATGCAAACCCACCTCAGCGAGCAGACGGACGAGATCGCATGGGTCCGCAGCCTGTTCCCGCAGGCGCGCGACTACCTCGACACCTACGAGGCTTACGGCCTGCTGGGGGCCAACGGGCTTTACGGTCACGCCATCCATCTGGAACCCCGCGAGAAAGACCGCCTGCGCGAAGTCGGGGCCGCAGTGGTGCATTGCCCGACCTCCAACACCTTCATCGGATCGGGCCTGTTCGACATGGCCGGGCTGGTGGCGGCGGGGCAGCGCGTGGGGCTGGCGACCGATACCGGCGGGGGCAGCAGCTTCTCGATGTTGCGAACCATGGCCGCCGCTTATGAAATCGGCCAGTTGCGCGGCACGCCCCTGCACGCCAGCCAGTTGTTGTGGCTGGCCACCTTGGGATCAGCCCGGGCCTTGCGGCTGGAAGACAGGATCGGAAACCTCGCACCGGGGATGGAGGCGGATATCATCGCGCTTGATCTGTCCTCGACACCCGCCATCGCGCAACGCAGCACGCGGGCAGAGGACATATGGGAGGCTGTCTTTCCCACCATCATGATGGGGGACGATCGCGCCATCCGCGCGACATGGGTGTCAGGGCAACGGCTGGTCTGAGCGAAGGCCCCTCAGCAGGGGCTGCCCATCACCAGAACCCAGGCGCGGTCGACAGCGGCGAAACCGTAATGCGTGACCTTGCGCGACAGCGCGTTGCGACGATGGCCCGGCGAGTTGTACCAGCCCTTCATCACCCTTGCCGGATCGCGGAAACCCATGGCGATGTTTTCGTTCACGGCACGGTAGCAGAACCCCGCCCGCTTGACCCGCTGCGCCACGGTGGACCCGTCGGACCCGCGATGCGACATGAAGCCATGGCTGGCCATGTCGCGGGCATGGGCCTCGGCCGCGGCCATCAGCAGGGCGTGTGGCTGGACAGGATGAACGCCGTTGGCGGCGCGCTGTGCGTTCAGGGTCTGATCGACATAGCCATCCATACTGGCGAATGCCGGAGTGACAGGTGTCAGAGTCAGGGCGAGAATCACCAAAAATGTGCGGATCATGATCCCTCGTTGGCAGCCGTGGACAGGAACGCATTTTGTGCACCGGTACTTTGGTAAAATTATGACCCGTTGAACAGTGGCTTTGCCACAATTGAGCGGGAATCCACCCATTCCGGCGGATCAGCCCGCCAGCCGGCGGGCCAGACGGCGTTGATCCTCCAGCACCCGGCCCATATCGATCGTGGCGATCTGTCCCTCGCGCACCACGCGGCGGCCCTCGACCAGAAGGTCACGCACGCGGACCGGCCCCGCCAGCAGCAGCGCCGCCGGGTCCCAGCTTCCGGCGCTTTCGATGCCCGACGCGTCCCAGATCGCAATGTCCGCGCGCTTGCCCACGGCCAGACGTCCACAATCTGGGCGGCCCAGCACATCCGCCCCGCCCCGGGTCGCGATTTCCAGCGCCTCTCGCGCGCTCATCTTGTCGGCCCCAAGGGAAACACGCTGCAACAGCATCGCCTGACGCGCCTCGAGGATCAGGTTGCCGCTGTCATTGCTCGCCGATCCGTCCACGCCCAACCCCACCGGCACGCCAGCGTCGCGCATGGCGCGAACGGGCGCGATGCCAGACCCCAGACGGCAATTGGAACAGGGGCAATGCGCCACGCCGGTGCGCGTGCGGGCGAACAGATCAATCTCGGCCGCGTCCAGTTTCACGCAATGCGCATGCCAGACATCCGCGCCGGTCCAGCCCAGATCCTCGGCATATTGGCCCGGACGGCAACCGAACTGCGCCAGCGAATAGGCGATATCCTCGTCATTCTCGGCAAGATGCGTGTGCATCATCACGCCCTTGTCCCGCGCCAGCAGGGCGGCATCGCGCATCAACTCGCGGCTGACCGAAAACGGCGAACAAGGTGCCACCCCGACGCGGCACATCGCCCCCTCGCGTGGATCGTGGAAAGCGTCGATCACGCGGATGCAGTCGTTCAGGATTGCCGCCTCATCCTCGACCAGATCATCGGGCGGCAGGCCGCCCACGCTTTCCCCGATGCTCATCGCGCCCCGCGTGGGGTGAAACCGCAGGCCCAGTTCGGCAGCGGCATGGATCGTATCCTCCAGCCGCGCCCCGTTGGGATAGAGATAGAGGTGATCCGACGACAGCGAACACCCCGACAGCGCCAGCTCGGCCAGACCCGTCAGGGCACTGACGCGCATCTCTTCGGGGCCGAAGCGCGCCCAGATCGGGTAGAGCGTCTTGAGCCAGCCAAAGAGCAGCGCGTCCTGCCCGCCCGGCACTGCCCGCGTCAGGCTTTGATAGAGATGGTGATGAGTATTCACGAGGCCTGGTGTCACCACGCAACCTGCGGCGTTCAGCACCTCAGCGCCCGGATGATGCGCGGCCAGATCGCTGCCGATGGCGGCGATGACGCCGCCCCGGATCAGGATATCCGCTCCGCGGAACTCGGCACGCCTGTCGTCCATCGTCAGGATATGGTCGGCGTTGCGGATCAGGATTTCAGGTTGGGTCATGCAGGCGCCTCCGTCAGGTCAGCGCCCCCTCATCGACAGGGCGCACACCGGAAAAGGGCCAAGAGGCGCGCGCCTCAGAATACTAGCGCCCCTGCGGCCGTCGGATCAAGCCGGAACCTGCGACAGGATCTCCAGCGCCGTCGCGTGCTGCTCCGGCCCCGCCGCTGCAAGGATACGCCCACCGTGATGCGCCGGACCGCCCTGCCAGTCGGTGACGATACCCCCCGCAGCCTCGATCACGGCGATGGGGGCCTGAACGTCGTAATTGCTCAGCCCTGCCTCGATCACCAGATCAATCTGCCCCGCCGCCAACAGCGCATAGGCATAGCAATCCATACCATAGCGCACGAGTTTCACGCGCTCAGCCACCGCGCGGAAACCGGCGCCCTCGGCGGGCGTGCCCACTTCTGGAAAGGTGGTGAACAGAATGCAATCGGATAGGGGCCGCGATCCGCGCACCCGCAGCGCGCCCTCGCCCATCGGGCCGCGCATGGACGCCTGACCGAACCCGCCCCAGAACCGCTCGCCGATATAGGGCTGGTCGATGATCCCGAAGACCGGGCCATCCGCATCCGCCAGACCGATCAACACACCCCATGTCGGGGCACCGGACAGAAAGGCACGTGTGCCATCCACCGGATCGAGCACCCATGAAAACCCAGAGGTGCCGGGCGTTGCGCCGAACTCCTCGCCGATGACCGCGTCCTCAGGCCGTCGCCGCGCCAGAACATCGCGCATCGCCTGTTCCGCCGCCCGGTCGGCCTGTGTCACGGGATCGAACCCGCCTGCATCCTTGTTGTCGGCCGCCAGACCCGCTGCCCGAAACCACGGCAGAACGCCCCCCCGCGCCGCATCGGCGAGGGCATGGGCCGTGCCAATCAGTTCGGATGTCAACGGATCGGATGATGTGAGACTGGCCATGATACCCCCGGCAGATGTGCCTTCGGTGGGTAGCCCAGCCAGCCCCGCGTCTCAAGCCACGTCAGACAGAACCCGTGCCAGATCGAACAGACGGCGCCGCTGATTTTCCGGAATCGCGTAATAG
>Ga0209345_10006069_pt1 | contig 11036 bp, 9 predicted proteins | sample Cruoilmetagenom7_FD_187294 | JGI IMG/M metagenome (GOLD analysis project Ga0209345, IMG submission 187294) | Oil polluted marine microbial communities from Coal Oil Point, Santa Barbara, California, USA - Sample 7 (SPAdes) (version 2) | ecosystem: Environmental > Aquatic > Marine > Oil seeps ...
CGTTCGTTTTGTAGAGGTTGGTTTTGACATTAAAGAAAACGAACGTGATACTTTGCGGACTGCGGCTGGCCTCAAAGGTAGTTTGGATAATGGTTGGGATTGGACAACCTACGCGACCTACGGAAAATTTGACCAACAGCAAACACAGCTAAACGCTTTAAACTACCAAAATATTCGCAATGCTTTGCGTATTGAAGCGGACGGCAATGGTGGGTTCCAATGTACAGATGCTGGTGCACGCGCGGCAGGGTGTATCCCGCTGAATATTTTCGGCGAAGGTTCTATCACCACTGAAATGGCTGATTATATTCGCTATACAGGTAACTTGCAGCAAGACAGAACACAGACCACTGTGGCGGGCAATATGAACGGTGATTTATATGAACTACCCGCAGGTGCCGTAAAAGCCGCATTTGGTTTTGAGTACCGTAAGGAAAGCCAAAGTACTGTCGGTGACCCTGATGTGGGTAATGCTGCAACACCCGGCGGCGCAACAGAAGCCACCAGTATTTCAGTTATTCCGAGTATTGACGCTAGCTTTGACGTGATAGAAGGTTTCGGCGAGCTGGATATTCCGATCATTACGGATAAGCCGGGTATTTATGCGTTGAATGCGCAACTGGCTGGGCGTGTTGGTAATTACAGCACGATTGGTACTATTTTCAGCTATAATATTGGCGGTAGCTATGCACCGTCTCAGGATATCCGCTTTCGCGCACAGTATTCTCGCTCGCAGCGTGCACCAAATATTACGGAGTTTTTCTCCGATAAGCGTGGGGATTTTGATAGCTTGGATGACCCTTGTGATGGTTTGAACGCAGACGGCACAGGTCTAGATGCGACTAACCCAAATGTTACTGCTTTCACGGCAAATTGTTTAGCCGAAGTTGGCGTGCAAGCATTTTTTGCCGATCCAAACAATGTAGGTCTCGCATTTGACGCAGGCGGAAGTTCCGTATTTGGACCGAATGCAGGTAATAATCAGTTGGAAGAAGAGACGGCAAATACCTTTACCATTGGTGCGGTGTTTACGCCGCAAGCTCTCCCTGATTTTTCCTTCATTGTAGATTATTACCGTATTGATATTGATGGGGCCATTGGCACAATTTCGACACAAGACACGGTTGACTTGTGTTACGCCGCCGCCAGTTTCCCCAATAACCGCTTTTGTGGTGTTATCACGCGTGATGCTTCTACAGGCGAAGTTCTGGAAGTGGTTAACCGCGAAGAGAACCTCAATAAGGTTTTGGCCGAAGGTATTGATGTGACGATGAAATACGCCGTACAGCCGGAATCAATCCCCGGGGATTTTGATCTTTCGCTGATTTACACTCATTCTCTTTCCAATGAGTTAGAGTTTTCAGGCCTAGCGGGACCCGAACTTTCCGATTTTAACGGCGAGATTGGTACGCCAAAAGATCGTTTTAGGGCAAAATTTGGCTGGGATTTGAATGATTTCCGCCTTGCATATACATGGCATTACCAAAGCGGCGGTGTAGATGACATCACACTGACGCCTGCGGATAGTGGGTATTTCAAAACGGGTAGCCAATCTTACCATGATATCTATGCCAGCTATAAATTTGACAATAAATATAATGCACAAATTTATACAGGTGTAAAAAATCTGGCCAACGAGTTCGGTACTGTCGTACCGTCTGGCTTAGATCATGGCAATACACGAAACATCATTTCCAATGTGAACAACACAATAGGCCGTGAGTTTTATGCCGGTGTACGCGTAAACTGGTAGGGTAGTTTATCTGCTATGGCGGCTAGAAGAGACATTTGCGTCAATCTAGCCGTCCATCCAGTGTGTCTCTGAATTCTACTCGCTCTCCTGCAATAATAACCAATTCTTCACCACGCTTCATAAATTGAATTTAATTTCCATGACGTAAGTTCTCATTTGGGGAATTATGAGCAATTTATTGTTTAAAATGGTTGGGTTGGCCATCGGTGTGCCTATCGCCATCGTTGTTAGCCAAGGTATCGATGCTAAGCGCGAAGCAAAGTATCAAATTACCGACATGGGTAGACCGATTTTGAGCTCCTGTGAATTGACATTAAGCGTCAATGACCAGAGCTTTAACAAAGGCGCGTCAAATGGTGATGGCTGTGCTTGTATTGCTAAACACGCCACATCGACGATTGCTCCTGAGCGTTTAGACGAATTTAAAGCTGTTCTTAAAACGGCCATGAATATGTCAAAACAGCACAATAAAACGTCAGGTACGACCAGTTATTATGGTGAAAAGGTGACCCGCACCGCTGACCAAAACGAGCAATCATCCATGTATAGCGAAATGGAAAAAAGCCTGACGGCGTTGCAGAAAAAACTGAAAATGCCCGAACGAGAGTTTTACGATTTGGTCGGCCAGACCTATGGGTACTTAGGCACCTGCGGCAAGAAAGAAACCCATGAGGGGGCTTCATTAGCAAACATTGTTCGAATGACGCCTATTGGGCAATCAACGCAGGTTGCAAGAGTGGAAAAGCCGAAACCTAAGCCGAAACCAAAATCAAATAAAACAAACACTTTGATAGAGTTACGGAAATGACGAAAAGCGTAGGGTGGATTAGCGCCTCTTGCGCGTAATCCACCTTGAGCAAACCTCTAAACTTATTGTGATTACCAAAAGGTGGATTACGGCTAAGAAGCCTAATCCACCCTACATATTTATTGCAGCTATCATCGAAAAGCGCCGCGTTTATAGAGCTTCCATGCCAATACGGGTGACCATAGTACCGGGTATTTACGTTGGCTTTCTGTCACGTCTATGGTGACACCGGAATGGGATTTTAATTTGTGCAGGGCATAGTCCAGACCGCCGTCGAATGTTGAGGCTGTGTTAAGAATGCGTATGGCCGCCTGAATTTTGCCGAGCACCCGCCGCCAAAACCATACCCACTTTTTTGAGACCTTGGCAAAGGCTGATTTGGGCGGCAATTCGTGTTTGCCGACCTTATTCGGTGCGCCGTAAAGGAGCTGCATCAACGCATCATAGCGGTCTTGATAACGTGTGACAATTTCTTCGGACCGAGTGTCGGAGCTTTCGGGACGAAGTTCCGTCTTATAGCTTTCTAGAAACCCGCGCGCCCAGAATTTTGTGGCACTTATAGGGCCATCAATAAGCGGGCTAGTTTGGTCTGCGATATGTTTGATGGCATTCGTCCGGGCTGTTTGAATACGGGTGTGAGTGGTTTTGTCTTTGGCGAATAGCAGCACGCAAGGCTGCGAGAACCGACCCCAGACCATAGAGAGAAAGGCGCGCCGCGTACATTTACGCTCAAATGCAGGTAGGGATATAATCGAGTACTTACAGGTAGATACAGTGCCATCTTCGTTTTTATTTTCCAGATAATAGACGGCGGGGGGTATCGTCCAGTTGAGGAGTGCCCGCAAAGGGTTATTATGGGTTTTGCGGTAGCTATCAACCAACACATAGAAATCCAGCATTTTACCCGGGTCATTCATAGCACGCAGGGAAGAGCCGTAATACAGGAAAGCCTGCACACGGTCTGTGTGGCGAGCTTTAATCTTGTCACACATCGCAGAGACATTAGAGGTTGGCTCTAGCTGCTCTGCATCGAGAATATCTATGATGGCTTGTGTGTCCATGCTACTTGATAAACCGTAATGGCTTGGTGGCAAAGAGGGAAATAGGTGCGTTTGTCTGCGGCAGGAATTCGCCGTCGAGCACTATTTCGCCGGGCAATTGCATCTGGGTATTTTCCATATTCCAGCTCTGGAATCCGTCACGTTTCAGTGCTTTTGTGCTGCGCAGAGACTGAGAAGACTTGAAAAATTTTGCCACATTACGGACGACATGTCGAGCATCCTCATTAATGTGGGTGACCATCAGACGCCCATCGCCCGTACCCCAAAACGGATTTAAACCAATCATTAAACGAGGTAATGTGGTCGCGGCCATAACGATATGGCTACCATCTATTTTCTCTGCACCACGATCAAGGGCGAGTGGTGTGGGTTTCAAAATAATCCCGCGCTCAACGCCGCGCCCAAATAGGACTTTCAACAAAGTATTGCGCACTGCTGCTGACCCGCCAACGCCTTTTGTGTGTATGTTATCCAAACAGTACCTCGTTGCAGCGGGTAGGGCGCCTGTGGATAGGAGGAAGCCGTAATGGGTTATATCGGAATCTGCCGCTTTGCAACCAAGCATAGGTAGTTCAATTGTTTCCTGCTTTTCTGGGTTTTCCGCGAGCGCCATTATCTTCTTATTTGATGGGCGTTTGAGCCCGACATGAGCCGCCACAAGATTGGTCATACCGCCGGGGAGTAATGTGAAACTCGGTAATTTGTCCACATCGGGTTGTTGCGCCATGAACATGCTGAGCACGCCGTGGATTGTCCCGTCGCCGCCTTCAATAAACACATGATCGCGACCAGTAGATAACACATCTGTCACTGCGGCTGGTAGGGTATCGAACGCATTTAGGATATGGCAGTTGGTCTCGGAGGTAACGCCTGCGCGTACTAAGTTTGAGCCGCGCTTGGCGACTGTGTGGCTGAGGGGGTTGATGATGAATGCGGGGTTGGACATGGGCTATCTGTCTACATCGATAAATCTTCGGTCTTGAGCGCTAAATAGCTACCCACGAGCCCGAATATCGCAAGGGGCAGCATTACGGCCCAAGCAATGGACAGCCCTCCAGAAACTGCAAATGTCGATAAGGCACCGTCCAATACCAAATAAATAAACCCTGCGGCAATGCCAGTAATAAGCGCCTTGTCGCCAGTGTCTTCGCGGCCAGTTTTTTGCATAATGGGAACGGCGCACAGTAGTAAAATAAGCGCCGCTAGAGGGCGGGTAATCCTATGTAAATACCAAAACCCGTAGGCAAAACCCGGGCGGGAGCCTGAATTCCCTTCGGTGCGGAATTTACGCATATCCACGAGCGCTAGATCGCGCGGATCAGCCGCTAATTTAGCGATACTGGTCGGCGTTTGCTCAGAGAGCCAGCGTGTAAACGGGCCAGGGGTAAATCGTTCTCGGGAGGTCACCCTTTCTACCCCGTCCAAAATCCATATTTTTTGCTCGAAATCATATGTCGCTCGCGTCACCCAACTGATGATAGAGATTTGTCCGTTTTCTTCTTGGTCAAAGAACTGCAAATCGGTCAGGGTTTCCATATTTGGTCGCCCTGCGGCGCGCACAATTCGATTGCCGTCTTGTAACCAGAGTGGTTTTTCCTCGGTAATTGAAGTGCGTTTATACTCCCCAACTCCCCACGCTTGAAGGGCACGCACTGACGGCGGCATGGCGGTGTTGATAAATAATACTGCCAAAGCCGTCACACCCACAACTGCGGGTGTGAGCATAGCTATTTGCTTGGGTACGGAAAACCCGAATCCAATAAGAGCCACCAATTCGTGTTGCCGGATAAGTTTCACATAAGTCAGGAGCATGGCAACAACCACTGTGAACAGTAAAACGCGGTCAAAAATAACGGGGGCGCGATAAAGCATATATTCGAATGTCGCCGCCCCACCGCGCCCGCTTGCAGCGATCTCGTTGCTGTTGGCGAGGGAGTCGAGCAAGCCGATCAAGATAAGAAATCCGAAAGTAACAACTAGCCATGAGAAGACAAAAGTTTTGGATATATAGAGAGCTAGCCGGATCATGATGATGTGTTTCCGCTAGGATTAGAATTGCCAGCAAATGGTATCAAGGCGCGGGCACCTTTGCGTATGTCTTTGATGACATCAGCCATAAATATTGACAAGGTCGCCAATGGAGGTTGCCCCATTTTGACGGCACTATTGCGGAATAAGAATATGGCGGAGAGGGTCACAAGCCCCATGAGTGGCCAGATCCCCATCCACGGCGGGATTTCCCCTCTTGCCCCAAGTTTTTGTCCAAATTCCAGGGCCTTTTGTAATGTGACTAGTGAGACAATACCAACAACAATACCTGCCGAAGACGGATTCCGCCCGTAATTAATACCGAAGGGGACGGCGATAAATGGTAATAGGAAAAGCAAATATACCCGTGCCATGCGCAGATGCAGGGCAGCGTTATTGGTATTGGCAGAAATGTTTGTGAATGTTTTGCCATCGCGGTTGTTAAATAATTCTGTGGAAGTTAATTCGCGTTCATCATTGCCGCGCGCTCGAAAACTATTGGCGGAAATCGTGCCTGCCACAGAACTGACTTCAAAACCAAGCTCACCACGGATTAATTTTTCCGGTGTGATTTGAAAGCTATCTCCGTTGGACAGCTTTAATACTGGTGTTTCTGTTTCGTCTCGGACTATGAGGTCGCCTCTTTTAGCTGTGGTAATGCGCAATGTCCCACTTTTAGTCGTTTCATAGATGAAAATAGGTCCGCCGCCAGGGCCTACATAAAATGTGGTATTACCAACTTTTGTGAATTTGCCTTCGCGCAAGACGGCAGCGAACGATTTTTGCCCAACCGAATGCACGACTTCACGGTAACCATAGCGGCCAATCGGCTGCATATAGCCTTCTAATACCAGATTAAAGCCCATTAAGACGATAGAGATTAGAATGAATGGTTTGGTCATGTGAAATAGGGAAATACCTGAGCCGAACGCAGATGTCAGCTCAGAGGAGCGCGACATCCGGTCGATGGTAATAATCGTCCCAAGCATCAAGGCCATGGGAATAGCAATACCCAGATAATGGGGCAGAAGATTGATCACCATTTGGGTGGCATCGCCTGCGGGTTTAGTGGAGGAGGAGACAACTTCGAAAATTCGTAGCAAGCGTTCCAGCAATAAAACGGCAAGAGCAAACAGCACCAAACCGCCTATTGTCCGCAGTGCGCTGCGCATAATGTATTGATTCAACTGTCCCAAAACTGTATTATCACCTTTACAACGTGGCTAACCATATCCATATCAAATTTAGCGCCTATGGACTGGCATGTGGTCGTTATGGCTTATTGCCATAATTTGTTTAGATTTAACTGATAATGTTTCTATATTATGAACGCAAGATTTCGCAACACATTCCTTTCAACTGCGCTGTTATTTAGCGCGGCGTTTTTGCCTATATGGTCAACAGCAGCATTTGCAGGTTCCGAAGACCATTCGGACCATGTACGTAGCCATGCCGATTTGGAAATTTACACATTTGAAGTGCCAGAAGCTTGTGATCTACAAGCCAATCAAGTGCGGATGACCGTGAACGGGCTTACAGGCGGTGGTATCTTGACGCTTGAGCTCTATAACGACCCGGAACATTTTTTGGCCAAGGAAGGTCGCGTGCGACGTGTGCGGGTTCCCGCAGGCGTCGGAACGCAAACGGTGTGTATGACAACCAATAATTTGGGGCGCTATGCGGCTGCTGGCTATCACGACAAAGACGGCAATCGCAAACTTAAGAAAAACATGATTAAAGTGCCGCGCGAGCCATTCGCATTGTCCAATAACCCGAAAATCAAAGCCTTGAAATTTCCGAAATTCTCGGATAGCGCTTTTGAATTAGTCATGGGCGGGACAAATATAACTCTTGAACTTGTCGACTTAAAAAAGCAAAAGAAGCTTGAAAAAGCGGCACGTAAACGGGAGCAAGCCGCAAATCAGGAATAAGCGAGGCGGCATTGCAATCTAATGACATTTCCATTGTTCCGGTAACGGATAAATCAGGACTTAAGCAGTTCTTAAATCTGCCCTATGATTTGTACCGTGGTGAGCCTCATTGGCGTGCGCCTTTGCGGTTCGAGCGGGCTACGCAGATTAACCCCAAGAAAAACCCGGCGCTGGATGGGCTTGAGACGCAGTTATTTTTGGCAATGCAGGCCGGGCAAGTCGTTGGCCGCATAGCCGCCATCAAAAATCCACATCATTTAGCGATTTATGACGACGCCACCGGGCATTTCGGGTTTTTGGATACGCAGAGTGATGCCAAAATTGCACAAGCACTTATGGGTGCAGCCGAGGCTTGGCTGAAACAGCGCGGTATGACACGTATTGTTGGCCCGCTCAGTTTTAGTATCAACGAAGAAGCTGGGCTCTTGATTAATGGGTTTGATACGCCGCCCGTTCTGATGATGCCCTATGGGCGCCATGATTATCAGACCACGATAGAAGACATGGGATTTACCAAAGCCGTAGATATGCACGCCTATTGGACAAATATGCACGAAGGCTATCCGCGCCCAAAAATTGTCACAACTATGACCGGGTATATCGACAAAGATCCGGACATCACTGTGCGTCCCATGAATAAGTCCAAATTTCTCGAAGAAGTCCAGATGGCCATGAGTATTTTTAACGATGCTTGGTCGGATAATTGGGGCTTTGTGCCGTTCTCGGATGTGCAAATTAAACATATGGCGGGTGAACTTAAGCCGATTATAATCCCCGATTTTTTCTGGGTCTGTGAATATAAGGGTGAGCCTGCGGCATTTATCTTGATGGTGCCCAATATTAATGAAGCTATTGAGGGCCTGGACGGTAAGTTAGCACCATTTGGCTGGGCGAAATTGCTGTACCGTTTAAAACTAAAGGGGCTAAAGACTGCGCGTATTCCGCTCATGGGCGTGCGTAGGGAGTTTCAGCGTAAACGTACAGGGTTGGCTATGGCGGCGTTCCTTAGCGAGAAAGCATTTGAAATGGGTCGTGAACGCGGTTTTACCCATGTAGAGATGAGCTGGATATTAGAGGACAATAAAAGCATGATCCGCATTATTGAGCAAGCCATGGGCGTCCCTTACAAAACTTACCGTATGTATGAGAAGCCTATTTCATGAGTGAAAAAGTAAATGTTCTCATTCTAGCCGGGCAGAGAGCTGGGGTGGTTGATCCTTTGCTTGCGAATGCGGGCGTGCAGTGGAAAGCCTTACTACCGATACTGGACGTGCCGATGACTGATTACGTGCTGGCCGCATTAGATGCTAGTGACGGCTTGGAGAAGCCTTATTGGGTCAGTGGATTGGATAAGGGGCTAATCGATAAGGGGCTTAACCAATCACCATCAGAAGGTGGCCCTGCCAGTAGTGTTGTGGTCGCGGCAGAAGCCGGATTGCCTTATCCATTTATGGTGACGACCTGTGATCATCCGCTTTTGACCTCTGATATGGTTGAACATTTTTTACAAGAAAGCACTGCGTCTGGTGCAGATTTCACGCTTGGTTTGGCGGTGAAAGATGTCATTCAACCCGCATACCCGCACGTCAAACGCACCTACTTAAAATTCAAAGATCAGCATGTTTCTGGCTGTAACTTGTTCTATATTGCCAACGAAAAAGGTTTAGAAGCCATCAAGTTTTGGCGAGCCGCACAACATGATCGCAAGAAACCGGTAAAGCTCGCGCGCAGGCTTGGTATTGGTATGTTGCTTAAATATATCACGGGTGGGCTCACGCTTAAAATAGCTTTCGAACATGCATCTAAGTCTTTGAATATAAATGCGAAACCAATCATATTGCCATTTGCAGAAGCCGCTATTGATGTTGATAAACCGTCCGATTTGCAATTGGTAACAGAGATTTTGCGCAAGCGAAATGCGGACGTTAAGTCGTGAGTGAAGATCTAAATTACGATTTAGGTATTGCCGAAAAAGGTACGGTCGGTCGACGCGTCGCCGCCAACACAGGCTGGATGGTCGGAGCCAAAGCATTGGCGGCAATACTTGGGTTAGGGTCGCTTGTATTAACCACCCAAACCTTGCCCATCGCCTCGGTTGGCATTATCCTATTTTTGCATGCCTATATGCTGTTTTTCGCTGAAGTCGCGACCTTTCAATCCTGGCAGGCCGTTATCCGGTTTGGAACCCACGATGTAGAGAACGGTGACACAAATGCGCTGGGGAGGTTAATCAGATTTTGCATTGCATTGGATTTTGTCGGTGCAATTGTCGCATTCATTTTGGCTATTGGTGGTTTGTTTTTTTTGGATGCAATTTTGCCCTTATTGCCTTCGTTTGAAGACCAAGACGGGATTGTTAATGTGACACAATTGACAGAGCTTGGAATGATATACTCCTTGCTAATTTTGGTGCATCAAGGCGGCGCATCGACGGGTATTTTCCGTTTGTTCGATAAGTTTAAACCGTTGGCTTTACAAGTCTTGGTCATGCCCGTATTTCGATTAATCGGCGTGATCATTGCGGCGAGCAGTGGCGCGGGTTTGCACGGTTTCTTGACCGCTTGGTTTGTAGGCTCATTATTAGGATATTTATCCTTGCCCGTTCTGGCATTATTAGAACTTAAATCACGTAACCTACTCAACGCCGTGTTTAGCGAATGGCCTAAACTTAAAACCAACCGGGAGGGCATGTGGCCCTTTGCCTGGAAAGCCAATATCGATGCGTCTCTGGCTACGGGCACTACGCATTTACCGCTCTTACTGGTGATGCCGATATTTGGCCCGGCCTTTGTGGGTGTGTTTAAAGTGGCCGAGGAGGTCGCGCGTCTCCTGTCCGAAGGTGTGTTATTACTCGACCGGGTTATCTATCCAGAATATGCGCGCATGATGGAACGCGGGCAGAGCGCACATATTTGGCGTATCGTTATTAAAGCAGGTGCAATCATGCTGGCGGGTGGTTTGGCGTTGTCAGCATTCGTAGCCATTGTCGGCCCCTATCTCATTCCGTCCATGTTTGGTGCCGAATATAATGATGCGATTATTTTGTCTATATTACTCGTTCTCGCCGCGTCTTTGATGGGCGTTGCGGCCCCGCTTTACCCGGTGTTCTTTGCTGCAGGGAAGCCTGGGCGCGCTATATATGCACGGCTCGCTGGTCTGGTCTTATATGTTGTTTTGGTATTTGTCTTAAGTGCTCTCATTGGTAAGACCGGGCCCGGATGGGCCGCAATTGGCGGTAATTTACTGGCCGTGATATTAGCGGCGTGGCTGGCGAAAAGAACTTTGGAAAAAGCATGAGTAAACAGGGTATAGCCATATTTGATCTCGACGAAACCTTGACGAAGAAGGGGACGTGGGGCCGGTTTGTTGTTGGAACTCTTAAGGGTAAGCCTTTGAAATGGATACCATTTTTGACGACCAGTGTTTTTTCGCAGGCTTTGTACATGTTACGGTTT
>Ga0209345_10006071_pt1 | contig 11034 bp, 12 predicted proteins | sample Cruoilmetagenom7_FD_187294 | JGI IMG/M metagenome (GOLD analysis project Ga0209345, IMG submission 187294) | Oil polluted marine microbial communities from Coal Oil Point, Santa Barbara, California, USA - Sample 7 (SPAdes) (version 2) | ecosystem: Environmental > Aquatic > Marine > Oil seeps ...
TCGCAGCTTCCTGAGAAAGCCGAAGAAGCAGGTCGACTACGATGAGGACGATGAAGATTTTGAAGAAATCTTCGATGAAGATGACATCGAGGAAGACGAGGAGGACGACATCGAGGTTGAGGACGAAACCCCTGTTCGCACGACGCGCTTCAAGACCCCCAAGCCTGCGCCCAAAGCACCTGCGCCGCGCGTGAAAAAGAGCGAGCGTCGCAATATTGCGACGCGCCTGCCATCGATTGACCTGCTGCAGATGCCGGAAGAGCGCGGAGACACGGTCGACGAAGAGGCGCTGATCGCCAAGGCCGCGCGACTGTCTGAAGTGCTGAAGGAATTCGGTGTCCGTGGGCGGATCAAGGAAGTGCGGCCCGGTCCGGTGATCACCCTGTTCGAGATGGAACCTGCGCCGGGCGTGAAGTCATCCCGTGTCATATCGCTGGCGGATGACATTGCGCGGTCGATGAGTGCCGTCTCGGCCCGTGTGGCCGTTGTGCCGGGCAAGAACGCGATTGGCATCGAATTGCCGAACGATGACCGCGACACGGTTTACCTCCGTACGCTGTTGCAGGCCGAACCTTATGTCGCGACGCGCGCCAGCCTGCCAATGGCGCTGGGCGAGGACATTGGCGGCGTGCCGACAGTGGTCGACCTGGCCAAGATGCCTCACCTGCTGATCGCGGGTACAACTGGGTCGGGTAAGTCTGTTGGTGTGAACGCGATGATCCTGTCGCTGCTCTACCGTCACACGCCGGAACAGTGCCGCTTCATCATGATCGACCCGAAGATGCTCGAATTGTCGATCTATGAAGGCATCCCGCACTTGCTGGCACCTGTGGTGACCGATCCGAAAAAGGCGGTGAACGCGCTGCAATGGACCGTGCGCGAAATGGAAGGCCGCTATGAGCTGATGTCGAAGGCGGGCGTTCGTAACCTGGCCGGCTTCAATGAGAAGGCAGCGAAGTTCCGCGCCTCGGGCGAGGAAATGGCGCGCAAGGTTCAGGTTGGTTATGACGAGCGCGGCAAGCCGATCCACGAAACCGAAGTGCTGCCGATCGATCATATTCCGAATATTGTCGTCGTGATCGACGAGATGGCTGACCTGATGATGGTGGCGGGCAAGGAAATCGAAGGCTGCGTACAGCGCCTGGCGCAGATGGCGCGTGCCGCCGGCATTCACCTGATTACCGCAACGCAGCGTCCCTCAGTGGACGTGATCACCGGTACGATCAAGGCGAACTTCCCGACACGGATTTCGTACATGGTGACGACGAAGATCGACTCGCGCACCATTCTCAATGAACAAGGCGCAGAACAGCTGCTCGGCATGGGCGACTTGCTTTATCAGGCACCCGGCAAGAAATCGCAGCGTCTGCATGGACCATTTGTTTCCGACGAGGAAGTTGGGTCTGTGGTGGACTGGCTAAAAGAACAGGGCGAGCCTGACTACGTCATGGACATCCTGGAAGCGCCGGAAGATGGCTCGACAGGTTCGGCCGTGATGGACGCCATGCTCGGCACGTCGACAGGTGACGAAGACGAAGATCTGTTTGCCCAGGCCATCGCCATTGTTGTGCGCGATAAGCGGGCGTCGACGTCTTACCTGCAGCGCCGTCTCAAGGTGGGTTACAACAAGGCGGCCGGTTTAATCGACCGCCTTGAGGAAGATGGCATTGTCTCCGCGCCCAACCATGCCGGACGCCGCGAAGTGCTGGCCAATAGCGGGCCAAGCGCGGACTGAACCGTTCAGCCCATCGGATAGAGGATATCTTTCGACACCGCGTCGACGGCATCCATGACTTCCTTGCTGAGCGTCATGTCGGCTGCGGCCAGAATGGGGGCGAGCTGATCCTGACGGCTGACGCCGACAATGGTTGATGCAACAAAGTCATGTTGCTTGGACCAAGCCGTTGCCAGCGTGACCGGCGACATATCGGCCTCTTTCGCGATGGCCATATAGCGTTCAGTGGCGGCGAGTGACTTTTCGTTGACGAAGCGCTGGGCCATCAAAGTGTGGCGGCCACCCTTTTGGATATAGCTGGAGAAGCGCGCGCCTTCCGGTGTTGCGCCGCCATTGTACTTGCCAGACAGGACTCCGCCGGCAATCGGCGAATACGGGATCAGGCTGACATTCTCGCGCTTGCAGATATTGGCGAGTTCGTCTTCGAAGCGCCGGTTGTTCATGCTGAAATTGTTCTGGATGGTCTGGTGCCGGACCGTACCAAGTCGTTCAGACGTGGCGATGCTTTTCATCAGGCCCCAGGCATTTTCATTGCTGCACCCGACGATACGGATGAGGCCTGCGCGAACCAGTTCGTCGAGAGTTTCCATTGCCTCGTCGAAATCGGTGCCATGATCGGGCCAGTGGGTTTGGTAGAGGTCGATATAGTCCGTATCGAGGCGCTCAAGGCTGGCTTCCACTGCGCGGGTGATATTGTGGCGATCCATGGCTGTCATGCCAGCGCGTTGAGACGACTTGATCCAGCCATGCGACGGGCCTGATACTTTGGTGGCGATGATCAGGGAGTCGCGATCCTTGGTCTTCATCCATTTGCCGACGATTTCTTCGGTGCGCCCGGCCCATTTCGGATCCGGCGGAACAGGATAGTTCTCGGCCGCATCGTAGAAGTTGATGCCGGCATCATAGCATTCGTCGAGAATGCGGAAGGCTTCCTTCTCATCGGTTTGGGACCCGAAGGTCATGGTGCCCATGCAGATGTCGGACACATAGATGGCGCTCTTGCCGAGACGACGTGATTTCATGATTTCCTCCCCGGAATATCTGGTTCTGGATTGAGACTAGCGGCTATCGGCGCGAGTGCCATAGCGATGCATGATTGCCGCTGCGTCAGGCAGAAAAGTCATACACTTCGCATGAGTGGCCGGTGGATTCCACGAAATGCCTGAAATCCTCCCGGGTCATGGCGGTGGTTCCCGTATTGGTGAGCGGGTGGAAGTTCACCGGATCGGCGGTGAGCAGCGCGGCGTCGGCGATGAACCGGACTTTACAGGCCGTGTCATTCATCAGCGCAAAGGCGGTGACAGAGCCGGGGGTGACGCCGAGAAGGGCGAGCATATCGGCAGGAGAGCCGAACGAGAGGCGTTTGGTGCCGATTTCGCGGTGGAGTTGGTTCAGGGCTATCCGCGTATGGGCCTCGGCCGAAATGAGGACGAAGGTGCCGTCCTTGTCTTTCAGGAACAGGTTCTTGGTGTGGATACCCGGCATGGCGGCCTTCAGGTCGCGGCCCTCATCGACGGTGAACACGGCGTCATGCCAGTGCGTGTGGTGCGCAATGCCGAGCGCATCGAGATAGGCGAACAGGTCTTCAGGGCTTGCGGTCATCCAGCACTTTGGGCCAAGACTTGCCCACAGGGTCAAGCCTTCCGGAAAGATTTATCCCCATGCGTCTCGAATGTTACAAGATCTATGATGTTGCACCCGAAATCGTGCCGGGGCGCAGCCAGCGGGAATGGATGGATGCCTTCCCGGATCGCCACCCCTATCGCTGCCTGCCGCTGACCATGGCGAATTCCACCGGCTGGGAAATCCTGTGCCCAATGGACATCAAGATCGTGTGGAATGGCGGCCCGGCCAAGGAGGATATCGCGTTCTTCACCACCGGCGACCCGGCCGCGATTGCCAGCTTTGCCGACAGCCATTTCATGCGCGGCATCGTCACATTCCATACTGGCCACCTGTTCCGCACGCCGCCGGGCTGGGGCCTGTGGGCAATGGGCGCGCCGAACTGGCCGAGGGATGGCATTTCGCCCCTCACAGGCCTGGTGGAAACCGACTGGCTGCCTTTCCCGTTCACTATGAACTGGGCGATGACGCGGCCCGGCGAAGTGATATTCCGCAAGGGCGAGCCGTTTTGTTTCATCACGCTGATGGAGCACAAGAAGCTGGAAGCGATCGAGCCGGAACGCAAGCTGATGACAACCAATCCGGAACTGGTGAAGGAATACGAGGCGTGGACCAATAGCCGGTCAGACTTCAATGCCCGCCTGGCCACCGGCGAGGAAAAGGCCATGAAGGAACGCTGGCAGCGCCATTACATGAAGGGCGAGAAGGTGGCCGGCGACAAGGCCGACACGCACCAGACCAAGCGCCGCCTGAAACCCGTGAAAGACATTTAGCGCCGCCCGCTTTCCAACGGATAAGTCACTCTCACCGGTGCACGAACAGATGCACGGTAACAGCACGGATGAAGGTGCTGACCGACCGAAATTCCACTATTGCGTCACGGCCGACCGCGCAGCGGTCTGGCAGCCCATCACCTGAACCCGGTTCACTGTGCGGCGCGGATAAGAGATGGGCCCCCAGATGGCTGCGCCATCGGGGGTGACGCGGGTTGGGAGATCAGTCCCTGGTGCGCGACGCTTTCTCTTGCAGACCGGATGTGCCCTGACGGGCTTCGAGTTTTGTCGCGACGGCGTCCAGCGCCACGCCCCTGACACGCAGGCCGACCATCAGGTGATAGATCACGTCGGCGGCCTCGGCTGCGACATGGTCGTCTGACTCGCGGAGCACGGCCTCTGCCAGTTCTGCGCCTTCTTCGGCAATCTTGGCGGCAACGGCATCTGGCCCCTTGGACAACAGGCGGGCGGTCCAGCTGGTGCCGGCATCGCCTTCAAGGGCGCGGGCATCAATTGTACCGGAGAGATGATCCAGCGCGGCAGCGAGGCGATCAAGGGAGCCGAGAGGGGGACGGGTCATGGGGCGCTCCTAAAGCAGGCGAACCGGCGCGCCGGCATTGGCGAGGGCGGTGCGCGCCTCTGCAATCGTGGCTTCGCCGAAATGGAAGATCGACGCGGCGAGCACGGCGCTGGCCCCGCCTTCGAGAATGGCGGGGGCAAGGTCATCGACATGGCCTGCCCCGCCGGATGCGATGACGGGTATGTTCACCGCCGACGAAATGGCCTTCAGCAGGGCAATGTCATAGCCCGATTTCGTGCCATCCTTGTCCATGCTGGTGAGCAGGATTTCGCCTGCGCCGCGCTTTTCGGCCTCAATTGCGAAATCCACCGCGTTGATTCCGGTGGGCTGGCGGCCGCCTCGCGTGAAGATTTCCCAATGGTCACCCGTGCGGCGCGCATCAATGGCCACCACGACACACTGGCGCCCGGCCTTGGCGGCGCAGCGGCTGATCAGATCAGGGTCTGCCACGGCGGCGGAATTGATGGCTACCTTGTCTGCGCCCGCCTTCAGCAGGGCAACCAGGTCATCCGCGCTGCGCACGCCGCCGCCCACGGTGAGGGGCATGAAACACGCCTCTGCCGTGCGGGTGACGATATCCAGCATCGTGCCGCGCCCTTCATGGCTGGCGGTAATATCAAGGAAGCACAGCTCGTCAGCGCCCTGCGCGTCATAGGCGCGGGCAAGGGCGACCGGGTCGCCCGCATCGCGCAGGTCAACAAAATTGACGCCTTTCACGGTGCGCCCGTCTTTCACGTCAAGGCAGGGGATGATGCGGGTTTTGAGCATAGGGAGCGTGTAGCGGGGAAGGGCGTGCGGGGGAAGGGGCGCGGGGTTGGACAGGCCTGCGCGCATTGTTAAGGCTGGGCGCATGAGCACACCGCAACTGGACGAGACCGCGCGCTGGACGGCGCTGACCGAGGCCGAAGACAAGGCGCTGACCCTGTTTGATGCGATTGAGGCGGCGGGCATCATCGCGCCGGGCCGCAGCGAGACCGAGGTGGACGCCGACATCAACGCCCTGGCCCACAGCGAACTGGGCATCGCGCGGCACTGGCACACATGCAATGTGCGCGTGGGGGCCAATACGGTGACCACGTTCCATGACAGCCCGCCTGTGCGCGTGATCCAAGCCGACGATACGGTCTATGTGGACCTTGGGCCCGTGTTCGAGGCATGGGAGGCCGATGTCGGGCGCACCTATGTGGTGGGCGATGACGCGGCCAAGCATGCGCTGGTAGCGGCCTTGCCTGTTGTGTTCGAACAGGTGCGGGCACAGTGGCTGGCGGCGCCGGACATGACGGGCGCGGCGCTGTATGGGCTGGCCTGCGAGACGGCCGGTGCGCATGGCTATCATTTTGGCGGGTCCATTGCGGGCCATGTGGTGGCCGAATTTCCGCATGCCGTGTGGCCCGGCGACAAGGACCACCAGCGCATCAGCCCGGCCAACCGCACGCGCCTGACAGACGCCGACCCGTTCGGCCGCCCGCGCCACTGGATCCTCGAAATCCACCTTCTGGAACCTGGGCGGACATGGGGTGGGTTCTATGAGCGATTGTTGCGGAAATCCTAAATTTCTGCCCGACCTTTCATGGAAAAACCGGTCCGTTTCGGCTATACTCCTGCCCAGCGCGGCTCCGTGCTGCGCGTGGATAGACGTGTAGAGGAGACAGAGTATGGACCTCAGGATCACCGAGATCAGGGCCGCAGACGCCATCCAGCATGGCAGCGCCGAGGATGTCAGCCGCCGCGCGGCGAAGCTAGCCAAGTTGAAAGAACGCGAGACGGCGCCAGACGCGCCGGAATCCGACATGGCGCATGCGCTGCGTACACGGCGCAAACTGCGCAAGCCCCTGTCGACCAAGCTGTAGGCTGGCGCGCCTATTCGGCGGGCGGGCTTTCGCGTTCGCCGGCGCGCGTGCGCAGGGCGTAGAGGGCGGGATCGGCCGCGCCTTCCATGACATCGAAGGAATAGTGGTAGTCGGCTGAGCCCCAGCCGGTGCGGGTGACGTGCATGGCATTGCCGTCGGGCAGGCCCTGCATCAGGGTGGAGACATATTTGAAGCGCCCGCTGGCATCGGGGGGATGGCACTCGGTGTAGCGTTCCTGGAAGATGGTGGTGGAGACGGCATCGAGGCGAATGGATTCAAGCTGGCCGTCGCCGTAATTGGTGATCTCGCTGAACGGCACCCATGTGCCGACATGGTTGGGCCGCAGGATGATCCAGCGGTTTTCCGCCTTCGGCTGGATGCGAAGGTGGCCGTTGCTGCGCGTGACTGTGCCGTCGGGCATGGAGACGTTGAAGCGCATGTGCCAGCCGCCCGCCATGCTGGTGAAGGCGTCGTTGATGCAGGTGTCGAGGTCTGAGGGCCGGGTGCTGCCCACGGCGACGACGTGTGAGCGGGGGGCAGGCGCTGTGGAGCAGGCGGCAAGGCCGAGGAGGAAGACGAGAAAGCCCGCGTGGCGCGTCACTTGTCATGTCCTCCCTCTACCTGACCTTAACCATAGCATAGCCCGGCGCGCGGCGGCAAAGGGGCATTAGCGCGCGGCGGCGATGGCTTCTGCCGGGACGATATCGCCATCGTAAAGCGCGCGGCCAAGGATGGTGCCGGACACGGGCGTACCGGGCGCGGCGCGCAGGGCCGTGATGTCGGCCGTGCTGGCGACGCCGCCGCTGGCGATGGTGGGGATGGTGGCGGCATTGGCGAGCTGGCTGGTGAAGGCGACATTGACGCCGGTCTTCAGGCCGTCGCGGCCAATGTCTGTGGCGATGATGGCGGCGACGCCGCAGCCTTCGAAGGCCTTGGCCAGCTCGACGGCGGCCATGTCGCTGGTTTCGGCCCAACCCTCGACGGGGACCATGCCGTCTTTCGCATCAATGCCGACAATGACCTGGCCGGGCAGGGCGCGAGCGGCAGTCTTCACCAGTTCCGGATCCCGCAGGGCGGCTGTGCCGAGGATGACGCGGGAGACACCGGCGGTGAGCCAGGCATCGATCTGGGCGCGGGTGCGGATGCCGCCGCCAAGCTGGACCGGGGCAGGCGTGGCTGCGAGGATGGCCTTCACGGCGTCCGTGTTGGCGGACTGGCCCGCGAAGGCGCCGTTGAGGTCAACCACATGGAGGTGGCTGAAGCCGGCGGCGTGGAAGGCAGCGGCCTGGTTGGCGGGGCTGTCATTGAACACGGTGGCGGCATCCATCTCGCCGCGCAGGAGGCGCACGCACTGGCCGTCTTTCAGGTCTATCGCGGGGTAGAGGGTGAAGGTCATGCAGGGGTCCATTGCAGGAAGTTGGCGAGCAGCTGGAGACCGACGCGCTGGCTCATTTCCGGGTGGAACTGGGTGCCAAAGATATTGTCGCGGGCGACCGCGCTGGTGAAGGGCGTGCCGTACTCGGTTGTGGCCGCGATATCGGCCATGTCTTCCGGGGTGAACGCATAGGAATGAGTGAAATAGGCGTGCGGCTGGTCGCCGAGGCCGGACAGCAGGGCGTGCGGACGGGGAATGGCAAGCTCGTTCCAGCCGACATGCGGCACGCGCAGACCGGGGCCGGGCCGGATGCGGTCCACCACGCCATGAATCCAGCCGAGGCCGCGCGTTTCGCCATCCTCGAGCCCGAAATCGGCGAGCAGCTGCATGCCGACACAAATGCCGAGGAAGGGCGTCTTCTGATCCAGCACGGCGGTTTCGAGCGTGTCGACCAGGCCGGAGCGCGCGCGCAGATTGTCGGCGCAGTCGGCATAATGGCCGACACCGGGCAGGATGATGCGATCCGCGCGGGCGATTGTGGCGAGATCATCAGTGACGGCGATCTCGATGGCGAGATCGGCCCGGCGCGCCGCCTCGGTCAGCGCGCCTGCTGCCGAATGGACGTTTCCGGATCCGTAATCGATGAGGGCGACCAAGTTCATGGGGCGCTCTTAGCGCCACCCCAGCCAAACCGAAAGGGGCGATCAACTTGCATTTCGACGCAAAGGCATGGTAACACTATGCGTATAGAGTTACCTAGGATACTATAATGAATTCGACCAACAATAGAAAACTGTTCGAGCGGGAAGTCACCGTGGTGCCGAACGTGGCGGAAGTGAAACGCCTGGCGGCCGAGGCCAAGGCATCCAATGGCACGTCCAGTCATGAATTGCGCACCAAGCTGGCCGCACGGCTGGCCCATGCGGCCTTCATGGCGCCGGACCGTGTTGGCGAGATCTATGATGCGCTGGCGGAAGGTTGGATGGGTGCGCCTGTGGGTGCTGCGCCGATCCCGACACTGAACGATCCCGCCATGACGGCACCGCAAGGCCTGTGGGATGCGTTCTGGGCGATCACCGAAGATGGTGTGGCCGGCAAGCTTGATGCGCTGGCGGTCACCTCGCGAACGGCGCAGCTTGGCCAGGAGCTGGATGACAGCTTCCAGGACCGTGTGGTGAGGACGTCTTTCACCTATGAGGGCGTGTCAGAGATTGCGAAACTGCCCTTGCCACGCCGCCATACGCTGGAAGAACTGGGCGCGTGCCCTGAAAATTCCGTGGGCCGCCTGTTCTACAATGTGATTGTCGACAATTCTTTCGACCTTGAAGTGCTGGACCGCGACGCCATCGGCCTGTCTCAGCTGCCGTCACCGCTCGACTATCTGAACACCCGCATGTTGCAGGCCCATGACCTGTGGCACCTCGTTGGCGGGTATGAGACGACCTCGCTGCACGAAATCGCGATTTCGGCATTTCAGATGTCGCAGTTCGGGCACAATTATTCAGCGCAGTTCCTGGCGGTCACAGCCGTGATCGGGGCGCAGGGTGACGCCATGGCCTATCCGATCCTGATGGATACGATCACCAGCGCTTGGGTGCACGGACGCCAGACGCCGCCAATGATCCTGATTGACTGGGAGAATGTCTGGACCGGCACACTGGAAGAGGTGCGCGGGCAGTTCGGGATCAAAGCCTATCAGCGGCCCTATCCGGCAAACCTGATCGAAATGGCGCAGGCAGCCGCTTAGAGGCTGCCCTTGGTCGAAGCGGGCTTGCCGCCCAGTTTGGGATCGATTTCAACGGCCGTCCGCAATGCGCGGGCGGTCGCCTTGTAACAGCTCTCGATGATGTGGTGGCTGTTCTCACCGTAGAGATTTTCCACGTGCAGGCACATGCCGCCGTTTCCGGCGAGGGCGTGGAAGAACTCCTTGAACAATTCGGTATCCATCTCGCCAACCTTGTCGCGGGCGAAATTCACCTTCCAGATCAGGTAAGGGCGCTTGCACAGGTCGAGGCTGGCGCGGCTGAGCGTCTCGTCCATGGGGATGTAGGCGTGGCCGAAGCGCGTGATGCCGGCAAAGTCGCCAAGCGCCTTCAGGATGGCCTGACCGATGACAATGCCCGTATCCTCGACAGAATGGTGCATGTCGATGTGCAGGTCTCCCTTGCAGCGGACTGTCAGGTCGATGGCGGAATGCTTGGAAAAGCTTTCCAGCATGTGATCGAAGAAGCCGATACCGGTCTCGATATCGGATTTTCCTGTGCCATCGAGATCGAGGGTAACCGAGATATCGGTTTCCTTCGTCTTGCGGGCGACGGTGGCTGTGCGGTGCTTAATCATAGGGAACCATATAGTGCGCTGTATTCACGACAGCTAGCGCGTTTTGTTCACTGATTTCTAAACATATTCACTGAATATCTGTTCAGGAACAGCTGCAGTAGCCCCCAGAAAGCGAATCAGCGCTTGCACAAGAAGAGATCCTTCAGCCGAATTTTCGGCACGATGACCATTCCCGCATTCGCGAGCCTGGCGGGCGTCGTCATGGCGACAGGCATCTTTTCCGTCCTTCTGGCCATTGAGATTGCATACCGGTTGCTGTTCACGCACGAGCCTGTTTCATCATTGCCAAACCCGCCTGTCGTGCTGGCTGTCGAGATCGTGGTTGCACTCATCGCTGCCGGGGGCACGTCCTATCTGGCGGCGTCCAAGTTTCGCAACTCGCTGGACCGGTTCAACGATTATCTCAATGATGCCCGCGGCGATGGACGTACAGACCTGGCCGACATGCAATTTGCCGAATTGCGCCGGTTGCGGGCGGGTGTGACACGCACAGTTGGAAAATTGCGCCGTGAGAATGCGCTGCTGCGCGAGACGGCTTTTATCGACCCCCGCACGGGCCTGTCGAACATGATTGCGGTCGACCGGGCGATTGCGGCCACTTTGGCGCATGCGACGTTCGAGGCCCCGGCCGCCCTGATCATGCTGGACCTGGACCGGTTCACGCGCGCCTCCGAACAGCTGGGCAGCTATGCGAGCGACGCCTTGCTGGCGCAGGCGGGCCAACGACTGAAAGACGAGCTCGGTGGGATCAGCGGACC
>Ga0209345_10006072_pt1 | contig 11034 bp, 11 predicted proteins | sample Cruoilmetagenom7_FD_187294 | JGI IMG/M metagenome (GOLD analysis project Ga0209345, IMG submission 187294) | Oil polluted marine microbial communities from Coal Oil Point, Santa Barbara, California, USA - Sample 7 (SPAdes) (version 2) | ecosystem: Environmental > Aquatic > Marine > Oil seeps ...
CCCCAAGTTTTAGTTCTGGACGAACCCACGGCAGGGGTTGATATCGAACTGCGTATCCAGCTTTGGGATTATGTGAAAAAATTGAACAAAATGGGCACCACTGTTTTGTTAACCACACATTATCTTGAAGAAGCCGAAGAATTATGTGACCGCGTTGCCATCATCAATAAGGGCCGTGTTGTGGCTTGCGATGAAACCAAGACATTGCTTGGCAATATGGATTCCAAAGAACTGATCGTGACGGTTGCTTCCGCCATAAACGAAGTCCCACAATCTTTGCGTGGGTTTGGCTATAACGTGGATTTACGTGGCAACAACCAACTGACCTTCAGATACAGCCCCAGCAAAGTTGAAATCGCGTCCATTTTAGACCGGGTTAAAGAAGCTGGCCTCGCCATCGCTGATCTTACAACCGAAGAAAGTGATTTAGAAGACTTGTTCTTGCGCATCACCAGAGAAGATAATGCGTCTAACAGCTAAGCTCTCAATCCTTCTTCTTGGGTTTATCCTATCTGCCTGCGCCCCACATATTGAAGGAACAGGTCCGCACAGTCATGTACCCGACATTATTGGTGATCATTTCAAAACCATTGACGGGCTGAGACTTCCTTTGCGCAGATGGGAAACTTTGAACCCGCCAAAAGCGGTGATCTTAGGGGTGCATGGCTTTAATGATTACGGAAATTTCTTAACCCCCAACTTTCCCAAAATCTTACAAAATAATGATATCTTGCTGATCACCTATGATCAACGCGGTTTTGGCCGAAACGAAAATATCGGTTTATGGCCCGGCACCGATACGTTGGTGAATGATCTCGCTCATCTCATTCATCTTGTGCATGCAAAATATGAAAACATCCCCTTCTTTGTCATGGGAGAAAGTATGGGTGGTGCAGTTGCCATGACGACACTTGCACGCATAAAGCCTTTGCCTGTGGATGGGCTTATTTTATCAGCCCCTGCCGTTTGGGGGCCGAGCACTTGGCCTTGGTATCAAAAAGCCATGCTATATGCCACAAGTTACAGTTTCCCTTGGTTAAAGTTAAGCGGTGGCGGTGTTGTTCAACCCACCGATCATATGGAAAATTGGAAAAATTGGAGCAATGATCCCCTTGTCATTCGCGAAACCCGCGTTGATGCCTTATGGGGTGTCAGTTGGTTAATGGATGAAGCGCAAACAGCCGCACCAAACCTAGACGTTCCCAGTCTTGTTCTATACGGGGAAAAAGATGAAGTGATCCCATGGAAAGCCACAGCAACCATGGTTTCAAAACTGGATCAAAAACATCGCATCGCGCTCTACGCTGAAGGTTGGCATTGGCTATCTCGCGACCACAATGGCCCTGTAGTTTGGAAAGACATCATCGCATGGATATCAGACCAAAAAGCGGCCTTGCCAAGTGGTTCTGATATCGGTGCGCGAGAAAAACTCAAATCACATCAGCCATAATCAGCTGGAACAATCACCCATTCTTCTTTTTTTGCGGCCTCTGTCCATTCTTTCATCGCATCCATGTTCAAGATGGTTTGGGCGTATTCTTGCGCAACGCCCTTTAATGGAATTTGGAAAGTGGTAAAACGGCTGACAATTGGGGCAAACATTGCATCTGCAATGGAAAAAGAACCAAAAAGGAATGCACCATCCCCGCCAAAACGTTCTCGACACGAAGTCCAAATTTTAATGACGTGATCGATTTCACTCTGACAAATTGGAGAAGGGATAAAACCTTCGACAATATTGCGCATATCCATCGACATATCATTGCGAATGGTAAAGAAGCCAGAATGCATTTCACAAGAAACAGCGCGCGCAACGGCCTTGGCATAAATCTCCTTGGGCCAAAGGTTGCCTTCAGGATGCTTTTCATTAAGATATTCACAAATAGCCAATGAATCCCAAATTTCCAAACCTTCGTCCTTCAGGACAGGTACTTTTCCAGAAGCTGAGTATTCTAATAATTTTTCTTTAAAGCCATCTCGAAACAAAGGGATCAATATTTCATCAAAACCTAAGTTCAAATGCTTCATCACAAGCCAAGGGCGCAAGCTCCAAGATGAATAATTCTTATTTCCGAGAACGAGACTATAGCCGGGCATCGATTGCTCCCTTATGCTGGTTTCAAATATTATTTTTTACAATGATTCAAAAGATAGGAAAAGTCCATGGCTGCATTGGATTATCTAATTAAAAAAAGCGAATTTTCCCCCATACCTGTGATCCCCGTTCCCTCGGCTGGATTTTCTAAATGGCTAAAAAAACAAAATAAAGACATCCAAGCTTGGATAGCAGCCCATGACTATAAAGGGGCACCTGCCTCTATTTTATCGTTGCCCGGAAAAAAAGGCTCTGTCGATGCTGTTCTGGTCGGCATTGGCGAAGCAAATCGCCTATGGGATTACGCCAGCCTACCCGCCAAGCTCCCCATTGGGGATTATGAAATCAAAACTCGTTTCAATGCAGGTGAGGCTGACGATGCAGCACTCGGCTGGGCTTTGGGGACTTATTGCTTTGACTGGTATAAAGAAAGCACCAAAGATTTCGCTTGTCTGGTTTGGCCAAAATCATGCGACAAAAAACGCATTATGGCCTTGGCTGAAGGGATCGAACTCACACGCGACCTGATCAACATTCCAGCCGCAGACATGGGCCCCAATGAATTGGCAAAAGCCAGCATCGATTTAGCAGGTGAGTTCGACGCGGCATGGGATGTCATTGTCGATGAAGAATTGATCAATCAAAACTTCCCTGCCATTTATGCTGTTGGCAAAGGGGCCGCTGATGATCGCAGACCTTGCTTGATTGATCTCAGCTGGGGCAATCGAAAAGACCCAAAGGTCACGCTTGTTGGAAAAGGCGTGTGTTTTGATACGGGCGGCTTAGATATTAAGCCCGCACAATTTATGAAATTAATGAAAAAAGATATGGGCGGGGCTGCCCACGTTCTTGGTCTTGCCAAAGCCATTATGAGTGCAAAGCTTCCCATTCGTTTGCGCGTGATCATTCCGGCTGTTGAAAATGCTGTTTCTGATCGCGCCATGCGTCCCTCAGATGTGGTGGATTCCAGAAAAGGTACAACAATCGAAATCGGACATACCGATGCAGAAGGACGCGTTGTCTTGGCCGATTGCTTGGCCCTTGCAAGCGAAGAAAAACCTGACATGATTTTGGATTTTGCCACGCTTACAGGTGCTGCACGTGTTGCCTTGGGGACCGAACTCCCTGCACTTTTTGCATCTGATGATAAGCTTGCGAATGATTTACTCATCGCAGGCCAAGTTGAGGGCGATAACATGTGGCGCATGCCTTTATGGCAAGGCTATCGATCTCAAATCGAAGGTAAAACAGGTGATATCAGTAACGAATCATCTGTGCCTTATGGCGGAGCTATAACAGCGGCACTGTTCTTACAAGAATTTGTCGATGAAGAAATACCTTGGGCCCATATGGATATCATGGGCTGGAATACGAGTTCAAAGCCCGGTAAGCCTGAGGGAGGTGAAGCAATGGGATTACGCGCAGCCTTCACCATGTTAAAAAATCGCTATTAAATAATATTAACAGTTGCCCTTCTTGGGGAACCCCTCTAAATATGTTCGAAACCGTAACGAAATGGCGATTAATAATGGGCGTTGAATTAGAACCAGTAGAAGCACTCGATTTGTGGCGCAAAGCAATTGCAGAAAGTGTGCGCCGCGATGGGCCCGACCTCTCGGCACGACAAATGGCGCTTTTGCTGACTGTCTATCTAACACCTCCACCCCATACAGTTCGCGGGCTTGCTGAATGCATGAATGTATCAAAACCTGCCATTACACGTGCGCTTGATCGCCTTGGTCAAATGGAAATGTTGCGTCGTAAAATAGATGAGACTGATCGCCGCAGCGTTCTTGTTCAACGCACGGTTAAAGGTTCTGTCTTCTTGCGTGAATTCGGTGAAATCATCGTACAAAGTGCCGTTAAGCTTGGCGACGAGTAATCCCTTTATTTTTCGAGGCCCAAGACAATAGTCCACGACATCACCACACCACTGGGTTTGATTGCAGCTGGATATAGCTTGCATATTAAAGAAAGTGGCGCAACACCGGCTGGTGTTTTGTGGGGTGATGGTGTCGAAGGACAAGAACTTAGGTTTCAGTTACTCCTGACAATCTTACAAAATGATATAATACGCTCTGATGTTACTATTAATGATCTAGGTTGTGGGTATGGCGCCTTATTCGATTACATAAAAGATATGCCATTTATGGTAAAAGGGACATACTACGGCTATGACATTTCCCCAGATATGGTCAAAACCGCAAACGCACGGATTAACGAGGCGCGTGCAACTTTTTGTGAAAGCTCTCACGTAACAAACATCGCTGATTACTCATTCATTTCTGGTGCTTTCAATATGTGTGCAACCCAAACACATGAAAATTGGACATCTTACATCCATGAAAGTTTGATCAGCCTTTTCCAAAAGTCCACAAAAGGTATCGCTTTTAATCTGCTAGACATTGAACAAAACCAGCCCCAAGACTGGCTTTATTATGCAAATGCAGACCGTTATATTGAATTTTGCCAAAACAACCTTTCCACAAACGTTCAACTCGTTCGCGACCCTAAACTAAAAGAATTTACAATTTTAGTTTATAAAACAGATACCCCTACCCCATAAGGATTGAAAGTTATGAAAATCAATAAAAATGATCTAAAATCCGCAGCATCTAAAGGGGTAATTTCAAACGAGCAAGCTGATCTCCTGTGGAACACGTTATCTAAGAGCGTCTCTGATCGTCCCGGGTTTAATCTAGTTCATGTCTTTTATTATTTTGGCGCTTTACTCGTCATCTCATCCATGGCCTGGTTTATGGGAACTGCATGGGAAAGCTTTGGCGGGAGCGGTATTTTTGCCATTTCATCCCTTTACGCCCTCGCCTTCGTATTATTCGGCATTAAATTAGGACGTCAGGCTAAGTTAAGGGTGCCCAGCGGGCTTTTGATAACAATGGGTGTCTGTATGACACCGTTAATTGTCTATGGGTTACAACGCTGGCTGGACATCTGGGCTTTTGATGACCCGGGAGAGTACAAATCTTTTCACCGTTGGATCAAGGGGGGCTGGTTCTATATGGAAATCGCAACGATTGGTGCAGGTCTACTTGCTTTGCGGTATTTTAAATTTCCCTTCCTCACGGCCCCCATTGCGTTTTCTTTGTGGTATCTCTCCATGGATTTAACCCCCATCTTATTTGAGGGTAATGATTTTTCTTTTGAGGAACGAAAATGGGTCTCGCTCGTCTTTGGTCTTCTTATGATTATTGGCAGTTATTTTGTAGATTTAAAAACCAAAGCTGACTTTGCATTTTGGGGTTATTTATTCGGAACAATCGCATTTTGGGGTGGTATTTCGATGTTGGACAGCAATAATGAACTGTCCCGCTTTTTTTACTTCCTCATCAATCTGAGCCTGATGGGTACAGCTATCTTTCTCCAAAGAAAAGTTTTTATGGTTTTTGGCGCCATCGGATCATTTGCCTATTTCGGCCACCTTGCTTCAAGCCTTTTCGAAGACTCTGCGCTTTTCCCTGTTGCCCTTACTTTATTAGGACTGTTAATCCTTTATTTCGGTATCCTGCTCAATCGGCATGGATTGAAGATAGAAACTGCATTGATATCAAGCATGCCCAAATGGATGCAAGAACTCCGACCAAACTAAAAATGGCCTCAAAGAATAATCCCTTGAAGCCATTTTAAATTCTAAAGATCAAAATTATTAAACGCGGCGTTCAACGTGCAGCGGTTGGTTTTTCAATTCTTTGAAACGATTAAGGTATGTTGGCAAAATCACATCTGCCAATGTGGGCTCGACACCCAAGTCTTTCAAACCCAACGCGCCATCACTGACAACACTGTTTTTTTCAAGCATGGTGACTTGATCGCCAGTCAAAAGTGGTTTTGGCAAAAGCCCAATAACATTCCCTAAAATTCGAGCAAACACAGTTGCGACAGGAACCAATAAACGTTTGCGCTCTGTATGTTTCAAAATGCGTTTCATGATACCCATAAAGGTCATGACTTCAGGGCCACCAAGTTCAAACGTTTTACCTTGTGCATCTGGATTATCAATAGCGTTTGCGCAAGCCTGTGCAACGTCACCGACATAAACAGCCTGAAGCTTCGCGCCACCTTCACCAAACAAATTAACATCCAACTTGCCGCCTTCAAAGCTGACAGCAGGAATAAGCGGTGCACCAATCACAGGTAATGCCGGTGTAAAACGCATGATCGCTGCAAATTTATTGAAGAAACTATCTTCAGGACCAAACATAATGCTTGGGCGTAAAATTGTCGCATTCGGGAACTTTTCCAAGACTGCTTTTTCGCCTGCAAACTTTGTTTTACCATATTCAGCTTCGCATGCCTCCTCAGCGCCAAGTGCCGAAACATGAATTAGGTTTTTAATGCCCGCATCGCTACATGCACGCGCAACATTTTCAGCACCTTGAACATGAACGGCACTAAAGGTTTGTTTTCCCCACGTCGAGAGAATACCGACAAGGTTGAAAACAACGTCTGAGCCTACAACAGCTTTAGCCACCATATCTGGATTGCGCACATTACACGCGCTTAGGATGATTTGACCGGGGTTCCCGTAGGGTTTCAAATGCATGCCGGATTCCACATCACGCACACATGCACGTACGGTATAACCTTGCCCTGCCAAACGTTTTACGAGGTGACGACCAAGAAAACCTGATCCCCCAAATACTGTCGCAATACGGCGCCCCATGTTCTATCTCCTTGCAAATAGCATAAATCAAACAATTCATTAGTTCTTATGGGGTTATATACCCGTTAGATGTGCCAGACAACCTTCCTATGATGCAAAAACTTCACAGATGAAGAAACTTTTTTGAATTATATTGACAACCCCTAGCCTAAGCCCTAAAAACCGCCCGTCTCCAAGATATTAGATGCTGCTTAGAAAACATGCCCAGGTGGCGGAATTGGTAGACGCGCTGGCTTCAGGTGTCAGTGGCCTCACGGCCGTGGAAGTTCGAGTCTTCTCCTGGGCACCATTTTCATTTATAAGTAGGGTCCAATACCTTTTACTAAAAAAGAGAGACATAAACCGTGGCGATAGAAGTACATTACGGGGACCTTCCTGCAAATATCGATTTTGGCAAAAGCGTTGCCGTAGACAGCGAAACATTGGGACTCAACCCTCACCGTGATCGCTTATGCGTTGTCCAACTTTCAAGTGGCGATGGCAATGCACATCTCGTACATTTTAATGAACCAGTCTACGATGCGCCAAATCTAAAAAAGCTATTTGCCGACCCAACTGTCGAAAAGCTGTTTCATTTCGCGCGTTTTGATGTGGCTGTTATTCGCAAATACCTTGGCGTTGAATGCACACCTGTTTACTGCACAAAGATCGCATCAAAACTCGTACGCACCTATACAGACCGGCACGGGCTGAAAGCATTATGCCAAGAACTGATCAATGTCGATTTATCCAAAGCACAGCAATCGTCTGATTGGGGCAAAAGCAAATTATCCCTAGATCAAGTCAACTATGCGGCTTCTGATGTTTTATATTTACATCAACTTCAAGCCATTTTAGATGACATGTTGGTGCGTGAAAATCGTAAAGAAATCGCTCAAGCTTGCTTTGATTTCTTACCGACTCGGGCAACGCTAGATTTGAACGGATGGCCTGAAATAGATATTTTCTCACATTAAGAATTATCTAAACATCTCTAATACTTAAGAGACTCAATAGGTGTATTGACTGACAAGCTCAAGCAAGCCTATATCATGAGTACCTCAAGTGATTTTTTCTGGCCTGAAAGACGACCATAAACATGGCACCTAATTCTCGTATCGCACATGCACGTCCTGCCCAATTAGATTTGAAATCAGCTCGACAGGTTTTAAAACTCGAAGCCGATGGTCTTCTTGCGCTTGCCGATACATTAGACGATCAATTCTGTAGGGCTGTTGATGTCCTTTCTAAGGTTAAAGGGCGCATTGTCATCACGGGCATGGGGAAAAGCGGCCATATTGGGCGTAAGATTGCAGCAACACTTGCCTCCACTGGCGCACCTGCCTTTTTCGTCCACCCTGGAGAGGCCAGTCATGGTGACCTAGGCATGGTAACCCAAGCAGATGCGATTTTGGCCCTGTCAAATTCTGGCGATACGAGCGAGCTTTCAGACTTTATTCATTACAGCCGACGTTTTACCATCCCTTTAATTTCCATCACGTCGCGCAAAGAAAGTACTCTTTCTGAAGCAGCTGACGTTAGCTTGGTTCTACCAAAGGCTCAAGAAGCCTGTCCTCTTGGATTGGCCCCTACGACATCTACAACAATGACATTGGCCTTGGGCGATGCCTTAGCCGTTGTTCTTTTGGAGAGACGTGGATTTTCAGCCGATGATTTCCAACAGTTTCATCCAGGCGGTAGCCTTGGCAATCAATTGATGAAGGTGAAAGACCTGATGCACGATGGCACCGCTTTGCCATTGGTTACACCCACTACTTTAATGAGTGAAGCCTTATTAGAAATGACTGCAAAACATTTTGGCTGCGTGGCTGTGATTGATAATGAACAACATTTATTGGGTGTCATCACCGATGGCGATTTACGTCGGAATATGGCAAATGACCTCATTCAAAAAACTGCCGAAACTGTTATGACGACGGGCGCAAAAACAATCCTCGCAAATGCATTAGCAGTTGAAGGGTTAGCTATAATGAACGATAAATCAATTACAAGTTTATTTGTTTTAGATGAAAGCCAACGCATCATTGGCATCCTTCATATCCACGATTGCCTGCGCGCAGGCATCGCATAAGCACGATAAACTTTCGAAGAACTAAGTTAGGAACAACACAAAAATGCCGATGCTAAGCACATCCCCGCATGGAAAACCCGCTGCAAAGCAGGGCTACCGGGAGCTGCACGGCATTTCATTATTAAAACGATCAAAAATCAGTCGTGCTTATAGCCGCTTTGTCCATTTGATGAAGCTGTTACTGCCTTTTATGGCTGTTCTTTTGATCACCATGATCATCCTTTGGCCCCATTTACGCGTTGATTCCAAAAGATTTTCCATTGGGTTTTCCAACATTGAGCTTAGTGAAGCCAAAGATCCTTCGATGATTAATGCACGCTATGTTGGAACAGACAACAACAACCAACCTTTCTCAATTACGGCAGATATCGCACGTAGAATTGAAGGTGACACACAAAGCATTTCCCTTGATTTGCCTAAAGCTGATGTAACCTTACAAAACGGTAGCTGGCTTGTTTTGACTTCACAAACAGGACTTTATGATCGCCCGACACAATATCTAGAACTTGATGGTTCCGTAAACTTATTTCATGATTCTGGATATGAAATGCATACTGATTCGGCAGGCATCGATTTGGCGAATGGTTCTGCTGAAGGTCATACCCCCGTCATGGGGCAAGGCCCCTTTGGTCGGATCGAATCCGAAGGTTTTCGCTTGATCGATAAAGGAAAAACCATCATCTTCACGGGCAAGACAAAAGCACAACTCTATCTTAATCGGATGAACGAAAAAGAATGATCAAATCAGCTGTCCGCGCCACCCTCACCTTAGTCTTTACCACATTGAGTCTGAGCGCGCTTGCCCAAGACATAAACTTTGCCAGTGGTTCACAAAGTGCGCCTTTAGAAATTTATGCCGATAACGGCATTGAATGGCAGCAAAATCAAAAAATTATTATTGCACAAGGCAACGCCATCGCAAAACGCGCAGGTTCCATCATCAATGCAAATGAATTACGTGCATATTATACTGAAGACGCTGTAAAAAAGGGTCAAGAAACGGGCAACACCAACATTCATCGGCTCGAAGCCATTGGCGATGTAAAAATCACTTCAGCAACAGAGAAAGCCACCGGTGACAAAGCTGTTTACGATTTGAAACGCGCGATCTTGGTTCTTTCGGGTACACGCCCGACTTTAACCACACCAGATGATACGGTTAGTGCCGATAACACTTTAGAATATTGGGAAGAGAAAGCCCAAGCTGTTGCGCGCGGTAACGCAACCGCTGTTCGAGAGGGACGCAAAATTAAAGCTGACGTCATCGCCGCCCTTTTTCGCAAAAACAAACAAGGTAAAAGCGAAATCCATCGCGTCAACGCATTTGGGAATGTCTTGATCATCACCAAAACCGAACATGTCACGGCTGACAAAGGCATCTATAACGTCAATAGTGGAGTCGCGACCTTAACGGGATCAGTAAAGATAAAACGTGGCGGAAATCTTTTAAATGGATGTTCTGCAACCGTGAATTTAAAGACCAATATCAGCCGTTTAAAGGCATGTGCGGGCACAAATGATGACCGGGTACGCGGCTTAGTATTGCCAACAGCCAAAACTATGCAATAATGGTGCCACGGACTTCTTAAATAAATAGGGCGACGTTGGTCGCATCCATATGACAGAACAAGAAACAAAACCGAAAAAAAAACAACCGCAATTGGTTGCAAACAACCAAGGCCTCGTCGCATCCAATCTAGGCAAGCGTTTTAAAAAACGCCCTGTGGTTCGAGGGGCTAGCCTCTCTATTCAACGCGGTGAAGTCGTAGGGTTGTTAGGCCCGAACGGCGCAGGCAAAACAACTTGTTTCTATATGGTCACAGGTTTGATCGCGCCTGATTACGGTGACATCACCTTAGATGGCCAAGATATCACTAATTTACCTATGTATCGGCGCGCGCGCCTTGGCATTGGATACCTCCCACAAGAAGCCTCCATCTTTCGCGGCATGACGGTTGAGCAAAATATCCGCGCAGTTTTAGAAGTTGTGGAACCAAAACGTAATCGACGCGAAGCCCGTCTTGAAGACCTTTTAGCAGAATTTTCCATCACCCATTTGCGTCGCGCACCAGCCCTCGCCCTATCTGGTGGGGAACGCCGTCGTGTTGAAATTGCACGCGCCTTGGCGTCTCAACCCCATTTCATCTTGTTAGATGAACCATTTGCAGGCATTGATCCTATTGCGGT
>Ga0209345_10006073_pt1 | contig 11031 bp, 22 predicted proteins | sample Cruoilmetagenom7_FD_187294 | JGI IMG/M metagenome (GOLD analysis project Ga0209345, IMG submission 187294) | Oil polluted marine microbial communities from Coal Oil Point, Santa Barbara, California, USA - Sample 7 (SPAdes) (version 2) | ecosystem: Environmental > Aquatic > Marine > Oil seeps ...
GGGGGGGGGGGGGTGGGGATAATTACTTTTCACCCAAAACCCGTGGAATTCGAGAGACCAATATACCCAATCCCATCCTTATTTCGTCCCCACACAATCCCTTCCCACTATACCGGGGGACCCAACACTACTTGGCACGAATCTTGCATATTGCAAACCCCATACCACACTAGTGGCATAACCCTTGCATGTCCAGCATAGTCCATTACCTTGGCACGTCCTTTGCAACTGCAATCCTCGTGCCATCATAGTGGCATAACCCTTGCTATTGCAATCCTCGTGCCAAAACCCCTGCCAATCCTCGTGCCAATCCCCATGGAAATCCCCATGGAAACGGTAACGGGGAACGGTTACGTTACTCTCCATAGGCCATACCCCTTTCCCTTGTGGTGTCTCTGCCGACAACCCCAACCCGTTGTGGTAGCTATCCTGGCACGGAGCTTGCAGGTTCAAAGGGTAGGAGGCATGGCCATCCGGGCCAGGCCAGACAACCAGTAAGGAGGACGCAATGACGGATAAACAAACAGCGAGTGGCAAGGGCAAAAGCAGAGTGGAGATAGCAACCAAAGCAAGAGACCGGGCAAAGGAAAAGCTAGCCATGTGTGAGAAGCGATTAGCCGACGCCATAGCGAAAGAAAAAGGAAGGGCAGGAAAGAAGAAGGAAAAGGAGGAAAAAAAGAAGGAACGAGCACGAAAGGCACTGAGGGACATCGGTTTGGACAAGCAAGCTGACGCTATCAAGTAACGATTGGTTTTTGAGCCTGTCCTTAGGTCTGCGGTCTAAGGGCGGACCTGAGGAACCAACAACCCATAAACCCAAAGGAGGAGGACATCATGAACAGGCAACAGGAACAAAGAGGAATAGACACAGTAGAGGGGGAAGTAACCATGGGCAGTATGGTGAAGATAACAGTAACACTGACTCTGGATACAGATCTAGGGATAAAGAACGCAAATGAACTAAGGGAAGAAGTAAGCTCTGCCCTTGACGGTTTGTCCATAGTAGAAACCGAAGATGGTAGGGAGATGAGTATCGTAGGCGTAGAGTAGGGCTGTAAGGTACGGGACAACAAAAGAAGAACACAACAACCACAACAAAAAAGCTTGCTGAGGAGTATACGAGGTACTTAAGGACAGGGCAGGACTGAGTATAGGAATATATAGCCACTACGGAAGCAGAACAGGGCAGAACAGGGCAGGGCAGAGGAGTATATAGCCACCAAACTATACATGTTGATGTACGGTATCAGTGCGGATGATCTGCTTCGTGAAATGGGGAAGTCGTACTGCCGGTACCTGGCAGGAACAGGAACAGAAATGGATTGGAAATGGAGAAAGGAACCACTGCTATGAAGAAGAAAATAGGGGAACAACGGTGTAAACATGGTCTGGTCCCTGAATGGTGCGCCTACTGTCTGGGATGGAAAGTAACAAAAGTAAAGGCAACAGGTAGAGGAGTAGGAAGAACCATCAACACTAATAGGGACAAAATATGGAGGAAGGCACAATGATGCTAACACTTACTGAGGCAAAAAAACTAATGGTAGGAGAGATACTGTACCATACAGTCAATAAAAACGCAGACGGTACGCCTCAGCGCTGGAAAATAAACGGTAAGGTGAAGATATGGAAAAGGAATAAAGGAAGAGTGAAAGTACCCATTAAGAACGGATTACGGAATTGTGACTACATAACGGAAGATACACTACACTTACTGAGGCAGAAGCGAAATCCAGACGCATAATCCGGCAATCTTTGTACAGGGCGCAAGAAATACCCTTGACAGGGTTATTGGAGTATGGTATAATTGGTTATGAGTCGAAACAGATTATCAACCGCCCATAATGGGCAAAACAACAGGAGGGAATTATGAAGAACGTGGAAATCAGTACAGACAAGAAGGGCATTATGACAATCACAGTGGACACCAGTAAAGAGTTTGGTTTGTCCAAGAGCGGGAAAACAGTTATCATCGCAACCAGTAGCGGTAATGTAGAAGTAGAAGACGGAATATACCTAGGACTCAATATATACCGTTACGCCAAATCAAGGGATTCTGTGGAATCCAAGGAATAGGAATCCGTAGGTAATGAGCCTATGGACAACACAACCAACCCCTGCGCTTCCATAGGCAGGGGATTATAAAGGAGAGATTATGAATACACTAATAAAAGTAGAAGTTAATGTAGTAACCAAAGAAACCAAAGGATTGGAAATACTGCAGCAAACATGTTTGAAGACCAAAACCAATTTGGAAGTAAAGCTAACGGAGAAGGATGTAGCTTTTCAGGAGATGGTAGCTCAGGATATTGAAATGCTTGAATTGGAAGGGGAGAAGGTCTCCTCTTTTCTTATTACGACAGAGGGAGCTAAAGCCCTTGGACGAATCATCAATCGCTCTATTCCTGCCTTCATCAAGCTGGGTATAGAAATTAATGATCTGGATTGGGACGCCTCCGCTGGTGTTGTAGAGGTAAAGGGACTTCTTACTACCCAGGATGTACCTTACCTTGTTGAAACCATGCTCCGGTTAACCCAACGGGCCACTAAAGCAATAAGTTATACCCATCACCCATTAACCCTATTTGACCTGAAGCAGATTATTGGTCTTGTTTACGACCTGAAACAGGAAGTGGAAGGTGTTAAGGATCTGGCAGATTGGTTTGATATAAGGGAACTTACAATTCTTGAAGGGATAAAAGAGGCAAAGGCTATAGCCAAGGAAAATGCCAAAGCCCTTACTAAGGAAAAGGCCAAAAAAAAAAGACGGGAAAAAAACCCCAAAACTGGTCCCAATAAGGCCAAAACAGTAGCCAACGGTAAGATCAACGGTAAGGCCAAGGAAAAAAACCTGCCAAAGTCGGCAAAGAAGTCGGCAAAGCTAAACCTAGTTTAGACTCAGGGGATTCAGGGGAAGACTCAACCCAGATCTATTGTGACAGCCTTACATGTTCCATGTCATTACGGACATGCAAGGCTTCCCAACGGCTTGCTAATGAGGCTATACAGTTGATATTAGAGGACGGGCAATCAGTATTTAAACTAAAGGACATCAGCATCAACCGTATGTTAGTTTGTGGTAAATGTCCTGTTTCCAATGTAGATCCGCAAAGGGCAAAAATGGCCTTCCGATCCTCCATTACTGTCCTTGCGGATAAAATTGACCGATTTGATGAATGGGGTTCCAATCCAGAAGCAGTACGGAGTAACAAAATAGAAACAGGAAGGATTTACCGTAAAAGAGAAGCAGAATCAATAAGGGAACGGTTACTGGATAGTAGAATGGAACAAAAAATAAAACAGCTTAGGGGGCAGAGACATGAAAATTCCGGTTGAAGTAAAAAAGGATGTAAACAAGGCGATAAGGATTAGAGCACGAGCAAAAGCCCTGGAACAGGAGGGAAAACTTCTTACTGCTCAGGCTAAGGAAACTTTAATACCGATAATGACAGCCTACGAACTGGATGTCATTGAGTTGGCAAAAGTGGGTAGGGTTTCTCTTCGGACCAGTAATGGTAGTTCTATAAACTCTATCAAATTACGTGAGGCATTATTACTTCATGGTTGTTCAATGGAAGAAGTGGATCAGATTATTACTTCCTCTTCTAATTCTTGGAAAACGGAGTACATTGAGTTCAAAGGAGTGAAATAGTGGAGTTTATATGTGCTGGTCTTATAATACTTGTAGGTTGTTATTATGATTCGTTGTGGTTTTATCCACTATGCGTGTTGTCTATAGTGGCAGCCTGTCTCGTTTAACCCATTCGTTTCTTCTACCTCGAAGAAGCCAAGGAGAACCCGTCGACAGGCGGACGGCCTTTCACCTTCATTAAGGCCGTCCGGTTTTCTCCTGAACTAAGGGTAGGGTTCAACTGATGGCTCTTCGTCCTCTTCTTCGTTCTCCAACTCCGCTCCAGAACAAACAGTGCTTGCTCCAGCCACAAAAACCGGATCTGGGTATGAATCTGGAAACTGCCCCAACCCAGGTCGGGGTAATACATCCTTCTTATCCAGGTCTAATGCCATAAGAACTCTACACCCGGCATTGGCAAGGTGATGATCATCATGCCTTTCACCCAAGTATGATATCAAATGAGATATGGCGTGGTTAATGTGCTCCTCAATGGGTACTTTTTCCCATCCGTTTCTTTTCTTCCGTTCACCTTTACGCATAACTGCGGCTATTTTTGCTAGTCCTCTAATAGGGACTAAATGATAAGCAAAAGGAATATAGCCTATATTATTGTCCCATTTGGGATCTGTTCTTTTATCATTTGCTCCATCCAATATGTCCCAACCTCGTTTTACTTTCATTTCTCTGTTCCCCCTTCCCCCATTTAGTTAAAATACCTTTGTTTCATCGGCTGTAATTCAACCATATCATTATGTCCAGGTCCAGTACCTACAAAGTTTACTGGAACTTGTTCGGACAGTAGCATTATAAAATTGATCACTGAGTTGGGAAGATTACCCCATTTAGTGACCTTATACGCATCCCAATCAATGTAATTAGTAAATTGGAGGCATAGGGACGTTGGTCTGCAGACTTGAATAAACCGGTCAAACCGAACCCAGGAAAAGTTAAAGACCCTGCGGAGTAATTTGGTGGTGGTGGTAATTTCCTCAAGACTTTTGTAATCCCCTGGGTATTTGCATCGTCTTGCAACATCCTGCCATGAAAGCTCTCTTGATTCTTGGTATCCTCCACTATTACCAGTTCGATTATTTACCCTTATTGGAAAGGAACGAATAACACCGTAAATTTTGCCAACAAGGGAAGGGGAAACTCCAGCCTCAGCCATTACCATAGCAGGATTGATCATTTTGCTTGTACAATGAACTGGATCAATCCCGTGTTCAAGGCAAAGGTCGAATCCCTGAGTTGCCTCACAAAAAACTATTTGGCCTTTATCAAGTGCTTCGTTGATGATGGGTGAAGTGGGGGCAGTATCAATCCCAATCTTCCTAAACTCGTCTACCACATTCTCAACAAGGTAGTGATCACCTCTCCTTTTCATTTTTTCCATTCTACACTCGCCAATTCCCTGTAGGGTGGAACCAATATCACTAAGATGTCCATTGATTTCTGCCCCAATATGGTAACGGGTAATTACTGATGCCCTTGGATCCAGCGTTATTCGCTTTGGATCAATCCCCAAATCCTTTATTTCCTTCTCGAATATTTCTGGGTTGATTAGGCTGGCCGGACCAAGCACAATGGGGCAATCGCACATAACTGCCCCAATAGGTAAATGGTAACTTACTTTCTTTTCTCCTTCGGGTGTTATTACCGTATGCCCTGCATTGGGTGAACTTGTCATTACGAGCAGATCCGGTTTATACCTGCTACAGAGCCAACCACTGAGTTTACCCTTGCTTTCACTCCCTGCCTGTCCACCAATTATTATATTGAATTTCCCACGTTCCATTTTATTTCCTTTCTATTTTGGTTAGAATTTTAACAGTTATTTTCTTCATTAAGTAATTTTCCTTTCCTCCTCCAGCCGCAAACCAGTGGGGATCTCTTCCCCCTAATCGATTAATAATTCGTTTCTTTTCCCTATTTAGCCGTTGCCTCCTAACACGGAAGGGTCCATCTGGGTTTGTGTTATCCAACTCCATCTCGATAATATGTAGTCGAAGTCGATCTTGCATGCCTCCTCCTTTCAATTTGATTGTATCATCCTTTGTGCGTTGTGCGCAAGACGCTTCCCTCAGTGCGTTCGGCGTGGTACAATCGAGTAAAGGATGGAGAACACATAACCCGCAACAGGAGATTTATAATGGGTATACGTAATAATTATGCGCAACGCACAGCGCACAACGCACAAGGATGTTTCCCTCAGTGCGTTCGGCGTGGTACAATCAAAGAATGAAAAAAATCGAATTCACACTGACAATAAAAGATCCGGAACCGAATAGGCCAAGTGGGATGAAGATTAATATCTCCCGTTTGGCTATTCAAACAGGGTATAGTATATCTCATCTTAGTAGAGTGTTTACTAAAAAGACAACCCCATCTGTTAAATGTCTTGGAGAGTTGTCCTTGGTGTTAAAAATGAACATAGCAGATTTGTATGACCTTATTATGAAAGGAGTTATTAATGTCGGGAACTAAATCAAGTACATCAAAATCTAATGTATCAGATAATAAACCAGATTCTTCAGAGTTTATTATCCCCGCCTCAGACACCAAAGGGCATAGTGCCCGTCATTGGTTCCGTTGTATTCCGGCCATGGCAAGACAAGTGGAACAGATAATACAAAGTAAGAATTTCCCCTATCGAACCAAGGGTGATCTACTACGCCATGCACTACATAGGCATATGACATGGCTATCTTCCGTTGAGCCTATGGTTACTGTATCTGGACAAGTAGGTGCTATGTTGGAGGTAATGAGGGATGAAGAAATGAATAATGACTTTGCCCTTGTATTTGAAAAGATGGGGGAAAGAATAACACAACATTTATCAACCAACTCACAAAGAGAAGCTGCCCGATTGGTTATAACAGTCCAAAGTTGTATAAATGAAATGCCCGATGGGTTTTGGAAAGACCGTTATCAACGACAAATAAAGGAAAGATATGGGAGTCTATTGGAAGGAATATATAAATGTAAATTAGGGGAAATAAAGTAACAAAGGAGGATAAAATATGGATTTGCCACCACCAACAACATTTAGTTTGCCGGCCAAGTTTAACCGTTGGAGACCAAATCAAGCAGAGGCTACTGAGTCTCAAACAGAGGTTAAGCCTCGTTTTCTATTACAGGTTTGTCCTACCGGTTTTGGTAAGAGTATAGTTTACCTTACTGCTTCACAATTAATTCCTGGTAGAACCGTTATCCTTACTTCCACCAAGGGACTTCAATCTCAATTAATTTCAGACTTTGGGTCGGTGGATGGGGTAGTTGATATTAGGGGTAGACAAAACTATCCATGTCGTCTTAACACCAAACTTAACTGTGATTTCGGTCTGTGCGTATTTGGAATGAAATGTTCCTTCAAGGAGGAGGGGGGCTGTTTTTATTTTGATCAGTTAAATAGGGCAAAACATGCTAAGGTAGTAATTACCAACTATGCCTATTGGATGTCCCAGAATGAATACTCTGATGGTTTGGGAAAGTTTAACCTGTTGGTGTTGGATGAAGCCCATTCGTCCCCCGATCATGTAATTGATCATATTAGTGTCTACTTTGGTAAAAAGGAAGTAATTAATAAAATGTTAGGTCTTAACGATTCTTTACCCAACGATTACAATACATGGCATCATTGGGCATCCAACATGTTAATAGAAGCTAAAGCAGCAGCAGAATCGGCCAAGCTTGGTCGTAAGGAGAAATTATATTCCAAACTAAAGAGGCTGGTGAATAAACTGGATAGGCTGACTTCCATTGATCAATCATGGGTGTGGGAAGATAATCCCTACTCGGTCACTTTAAGTCCAACTTGGCCAGCCCCATTTGTAGAAACTATTCTATTCTTAGGGATTCCCAAGGTGGTACTAACCAGTGCAACTGTGGTTCCCAAGACCGCATCCCTTCTTGGGATTTCCCCTAATGAGATAAAAATGGAAGAGTACCCTCACAGTTTCCCATTGAAGAATCGTCCCCTTACCCATTTACCAACAGTACGGATGAACTACAGAAATGGTGAACTGGAACATAAGCTATGGACAAACAAAGTAGATCAAATAATCAGAGACCGTATAGGGACTAAAGGAATAATACATACAGTATCATATGCAAGGAGGAATATGGTATTGGAACGATCACGATACAGTGAACATATGCTTACCCACGAACGAAGAAACACAGAATCGGTAGTACGTACGTTTAAGCAGTCTGATGCCCCATGTATTTTGGTATCACCCTCAATGGCCACTGGATGGGACTTTCCAGATATGGAATGTCGCTGGCAAATTATTGTAAAATTGCCTTATCCTGATCTACGGGGGGCAATAATGAAGGCTAGGTCCAGAAAGGACAAGGAGTATGTGAACTACTTAGTAACACAACAACTAGTACAAACAACAGGAAGGGGGACAAGGAATGTAAATGATTGGTGTGAGACGTTTATAATAGATAATTGCATTACATATTTTATTAAACAAAATGAACATTTGATGGTGGATTGGTTTAAAGGATCATATAGACAAAAAATTACTATTCCATTACCATTAAAGGAAGAAACTATTAAAGGAGAGTTATTATGTCAAAACAAGTAGCAAGTTTGAACCCAGAAACCTTCGTGGATGGTGGCGGTTTAATTGATGATATAGATGTCACTTTTAAGGAATGTACCTTTGATTTATTTGATTACAACGGTAAAGTAGTACCAGGAGTTCCGTCATTAAAGATTAATATGTCAATGGAAGATGATGAAGAAGCAACACAGTATTACTCTATGGGGTCATCCAGTGATTGGATTCCAAGTGAAGATGGATCTCAGCTTATGGCGGTGGGTAAGGCCAGTAGCATTAAAATGACCACTAATGGCGGTATTTTCCTGAAATCACTTATTGATGCCGGTTTCCCTGTGGACAAATTGGGGGATAATATTACCGTTCTGGACGGGCTACAGGCTCATGTGATAAGAGTACCAGCCCCTAAGCGTCCTGGGATACAAAAAAAGGAAAGAGAAGATGGAAAGAAGTTTGAGGACACCATTCTGATTATTGGTGAAATTATTTCTCTGCCCTGGGAGAAAGGAAAACCGAAAGGTGCTCCAACCGGCAAATCAACTGGCAAACCGGCAACTAAGAAAGCAGCCCCTAAGGGCAAAGTAAAGGCAAAACCAGCGGATAAGGCAGAGCCGGAAGGGGACATAAACGAAGCAGCAACGGCAGCAGTCCTTGCGATTTTGGAATCTGATGGAACAATAACTAAAAAGGAACTTCCGAGTAAAATATTTCAAACCGAAAAAGAAAATCCAGACCGAAACGCCATTGTTAAGGTAGTATTTGATGATTCATTTCTTGAGAACGGCCCCTGGGATTATAATGATGGAACATTGATTAGTCAATAACATTTGGGTGATAGTTGGGTGTAATAATGACTATGCTATATAATCAATAGTCATTATTACATTAATGGGGAAGGAGGATAAAATGCAGACTAAAGACGTACCATATGATATTTACACTTTAGAGTCAAGTGATACGCAAAACTTGTGTATGCTTTGTAGAAATAATCAGGCAACCATAAATGCTTTCTTAAGAAAGCATTTAACAACCAAAAAAGGTGAACGAATTACTGTTCGAATACTGGTTTGTGAAGAATGTGCTATAATGCCTGGATTGAGTTTACACTCTAATACTTAAAGCAAAGGGGGGATATTATTATGGACTTGGAAGATGTATTATTGGACAAAGTAAACCTAAACCAGACACATCAGGAACGACATATTTTTTTGCACAAGTGTCTTGATGAATTATTGGCAGATTTCATTAGAAATACTGGAAGGTTATTGTCTGATACTAACTTAGTTGATTTTTTAAACTGGTCACATTTGCAAACAAAGGGTGAAAAGAATGAAAATTACTGAATTAATTGTGATATTAGAACGAGAAATGACAATACATGGTGATATAGAAGTTTACGTAGACGAAGATTATGGGCAACGTGAAATTGATTGCCCCGATCCATTGTGTCCATCTCTCCAGTATGAACCACCAACGTCTAATATGCCAGAACGATTGGTTTTGTAACGACCTAATAGGAAATAAAATGACACAAAGAATGCACCCATTGAACGTTGCAACCATTGAGGAAAATCAGCACTGTGAAGTTACAGAGTTGGATAATCGTATTTTACCGTGTGTTGGTTGTAAGAGAGAATTTAAGAACAAAAAAAAGTGCTGTGGGGTCTGTTCAAGGCTACATGCGTACCAGGAAGGGGAGCCGTATCTGCATATTAAAATACGGCCTTTTTCCGGCTATTAACACTGTTATACCTCTGGCAAAAAGGAATAATTATGGCAGAAGAAACTTACGAGCAACAATTGAAAGATTCGGACATGCTTTTTACGCAAATATCAACATCCGCAATTGACAACTTGCAAGACGCAACTAGGCTACTTGTTGTCACGTATGTCCCAGATATGACAATTTCGAGGGCTGGCATCAGTCACGCTCTCAAACGGCTTGAGGCACATTACAATAACCAGGCATAACCAGCAAATCCAGCCGGCCCCCAACAACGGGGCGGCTGATTAAAATGTTAGGAGATATTATGAATAAAGAAAAAGAAAGCGAATTAATTATGATATCAGCCAGATGGGAGGCTATTTGTGATATTTTAGAAGGTGAAAAAGCCTCAGATTTTATGCTATCGTTCCCAGAGGTAAGGCATGTTGCTGATTTGTATCTTGCCTCACAACAAGCAAATGCACCGAACAGCGAGGGCCGCAGCATTTGTGATCAGGGGGAGGCTGGTTGTGCATCTTGCGGAATTGATTGTGGGTAGCAACAACTGGGGTACGGCAATCAGGAAGGGAAGCCGTATCTGCATATTATGGGGCGGCCTTTTTCCGCCTATTGACACTGTTGTAATTGGAGGTAAACAATGGAATGGACAAGTATTGAAGACAAACTGCCGCCAGATGACAACTGTTGGGTTCTGGTATACGCCAACGGGGCGATTAATTGTATGGCGTACTTCAAAAGCGAATGGCGGAGATGGTCATGTAGCGAAGACGATCCACTTTTTAACATCCGACAAGAGGATATCACACACTGGATGCCATTACCACCAGCGCCTCATAACAAAGCAATTAAGACCGACCGCGAACAGCTGCGGGATTGGTGTGAGTACTGCAAAATACCGTATTCAAAATGTGATTGTGACATTTATTAAATCGCGGCGGCTTATCGCTGCGTTATCTGGTAGAAAGGAGTACGAGACCATGGCCGATGATACATGGAATGTCGCACAAACAGCAGAAATTTCAGCAATTAACGCAGAAATACAAGGAATGATAGCCGAAAATCAAAAGTGCATACAAAACAAAAGCCCAGTCAAATATAATGAT
>Ga0209345_10006074_pt1 | contig 11031 bp, 10 predicted proteins | sample Cruoilmetagenom7_FD_187294 | JGI IMG/M metagenome (GOLD analysis project Ga0209345, IMG submission 187294) | Oil polluted marine microbial communities from Coal Oil Point, Santa Barbara, California, USA - Sample 7 (SPAdes) (version 2) | ecosystem: Environmental > Aquatic > Marine > Oil seeps ...
TCTTCCTTTGCAAGTATATATAGATGCAAAGGAAGAAGATTTAAGAATTATTAAAAGCCCTGTAGGTCTTCCAGGTAGAGCAGTATCTAATAAATATCTAGAGGACGTTGAAAGTGGTTTAAAACATCCTTTTAGTTGTCCATTTGATTGTATTATTACATGTAAGAAAGAGTCAGCGCCATATTGTATTTCTTTAGCGCTAATGAATGCTAAGAACGGTAAATTTAATCAGGGGTTTGCATTTGCTGGTAGCAATGCATATAGAGCTAAAAAGATAGTTTCAGTTAAAGAATTAATTAAATCTTTGCTTAAGGAATATCAAGATAGTAGTGGTCTTAAATGAAAAATATAGATTATACAAAAAAGAAGAATTAATCGAATATTCTTCTTTTCTTTTAATATAATTTATAATGCTGTTTAAAAAGTTACATCTAGGTAGTAAAATAGAATTGCTGCTAAATTATTAAGTATAGCCAGAAGGAACGTGATATAAATGCAAATATTTGAAATGTTATTATATGTAGTAGAAGTAATCTTACTAATCTTCTTATTAAGAAAATCAAAAACGATACGGATACAAGTGATTGGTTGTATTTGTATTGCTATCACTGTTTTTGTTATGCACCTTATCTTCGAATCATTTCGTTGGCAATTAGTGACTTTGTATATATCACTAGTTGGATTAGCCATCACTACATTGCTATTCATTAATAAGAAAAATGCAAATCAACTAATCTATAAAATCACAATTAGTTCTTCAGTAACATTTATAGTTATTTCTCTCTTACTTGCATATGCATTTCCAATTTATGATATGCCTTTAACTAATGGAGATTATCTTATTGGTACTGAATCTTTTATTATTGAAGATGAGAGTAGATTTGAACAATACGGAAGCGATGATACAAAATATAGAAAAATTAAAATCCAATGTTGGTATCCAACAGATTCTATTGATGGATATGAACAAGTACCTTGGTTGGAAGATGGAATTGAAGTTTCTAGATCATTAAGTAGGGATACAGGATTACCTGCTTTTGTATTAAATCACACAACAAGTATTTTTTCTAATTCATATGAAGAGGCTCCGATTAGTAGTAATTTAGAGTCATATCCAATAGTAGTTATTTCACATGGGTGGAGAGGTTTTAGAAATCTTCACACCGATTTCGCTGAAGAACTAGCTAGTAATGGATACTTTGTAGTATCAATTGATCACACATATGGAAGTGTAGCTACTGTATTCTCTGAAGATGAGGTAGCTTTGCTTAATTTAGATGCTTTACCAAATAGAGAGACTACTCCTGATTTTCTGGATTATGCTAATCAATTAGTTAATACATATGCGTTAGATGTAGTCGCTACTCTGGATTATTTAGAATTAATAAATAATTCAAACTTTGGCAATAAATTAGATTTAACTAAAATAGGCTTATTGGGACATTCAACAGGTGGCGGTGGTGATGTTACTGTTGCTTTGCAAGACGACCGTATAGACTCAATTATCGGGTTGGATGCTTGGGTTGAACCGATTGATGAAGTCTTAATTAATCAAGGATTAACAATTCCTTCATTATTTTTAAGAAGTGGTCAATGGGAAACTGGTTATAATAATATAAGTCTTTATAATTTGGTAGAAAATAATACACAAACATCACTATTATATCAAATTGATGGAACAACTCATTATGATTTCACAATGGTTTATATGTATTCGCCTTTGACAAAACTAATTGGATTTACAGGCGATATTGAAGGTGAGTATTTAAATACTATTCTAGAAACAATGATAGTTGATTTTTTTGATAACACATTAAGACAAGATACATATACTGATATTGATGTAAGTGATTGGGAAGAAGTACAATCCATCACTGATTTTTCTATTGAAATAGAGTAGAATAGGTTTATAGAATTATTGATAACAATTCAATTAATAAGGAGTTAAGCTGTGGATGGCAAAAATAGAAACAATATAGTAATTGGTCAAGAAGTAGAAATAGTTGAAAAGCAAAACCAAAGAAGTGGAGTATTGACAAGAGGAGTAGTATCTAAAATACTAACTAACTCTAAATATCATCCTCATGGAATAAAAGTTATGACTGAAGATGGTATTGTAGGTAGAGTAAAACATATAATTGAATTAGATGATTAATTAGATTATAGAATATAGCTATTATATAAAAGGGCTAATAAAAAATTAGTCCTTTTTGCTTTTAATCTTTAAATAACTTTAAGTAATCACCGAATCCACTAGAAGCCATTTCTTCTTTTGGGATAAACTTTAAACTAGCAGAGTTTATACAATATCGCATATTGCCATTTGGGCCATCATCAAAGACATGTCCTAAATGTGTATTAGCTTCTTTACTTTTAACCTCAACTCTAATCATGCCGCGAGAAAAATCTTTGACTTCTTCGATGCTAGTTTTATTTACAGGTTTAATAAATGATGGCCAACCACTTCCTGAATCAAATTTCTCATTTGATGAAAACAAAACTTCGTTAGATACAATATCAACGTAAATTCCTTCTCTGTACTCACTGTTATATTCATTATCAAAAGGGAGTTCAGTTCCTTTTTCTTGAGTTACACTATATTGTTTAGGAGTTAGGGCCATGATTTCTTTTTTATATTTTTTGTTCATAATAGTAACCTCCTATAAGTTCCTATATTTAATTATAGCTCATCCACATGTAAAAGAATAATTTTTTGACTCGGGTTCAATTACTTCTGAAAATTATAGTATGATGAAAACTAGCATTATGAAAGAAAAGGAAAACCAAGTTAAAAATTAGCTAAAAAATTAACTAGAATAAAAAGTCTATGAAAAGCGCGTAAAACTCGTACTTTTTTATTGTGATTAGTAAAAAGAAAACGCTTTACTTTTATATATTATATATATATAATAGGTATGAAAGACAGGTGATAATGTGATAGAAATTAATGGTTCTAATTTAGATATTTACTCTTTTTCACAAGTAGTTCTAAATCATGAAAAAATCCAAATTTCTGAATCAAGTAAGAAATTAGTTAACCAAGCAAGAAAATACGTAGAAGAAGTTCTAGAATCCGAAGTTCCAACCTATGGAATTAATACAGGATTCGGAAAACTTTCTGTAGTTTCTATTAAAAAATCTGAAGTGTCAAAACTTCAAGAAAACTTAATAAAGAGTCATTCATGTGGTGTGGGAGCACCTTTTAGTATTCCTGTTGTTAGAGGGATGCTTTTATTAAGAATAAATGCACTAATCAAAGGGTATAGCGGAATTAGATTATTAGTAATTGAGAAAATGGCTGAATTATTAAACAAAAATCTTATTCCTGTAGTCTTTTCTAAAGGAAGTTTAGGCGCTAGTGGTGATTTAGCACCGCTTAGCCATATGGCATTACCGCTTCTAGGTTTAGGAGAAGTATTCTTTGAAGGTAAAAGAATGTCTTCGGTTGAAGGATTAAAACTAGCTAGCATTAATCCTATAAGTAGTTTAAAAGCTAAAGAAGGGCTATCTTTGATCAACGGTACTCAAGCTATGACTTCAGTTGGTGCTTTAGCTGTTATAGAAGCAAAAAAAGTATTTAAACTTTCAGAATATACTTTAGGAATAACAATTGAAGCTTTAACAGGTATTGATGAAGTGTTCTTTAGTAAAATCCATACTTTGAGAAACCAATCTGGACAAATAGAAGTAGCTGAAGATTTAGAAGATATTTTAAATGATTCACAACTTACAACTAAGCAAGGTGAACTAAGAATACAAGATGCCTATTCATTAAGATGTTCTCCTCAAGTATTAGGAGCTAGTTTAGACGCGATAAATTACTGCGAGAATGTAATTGTGAACGAAATGAATGCAGTTACTGATAATCCATTGGTATTTGCAGAAGAAAAACGCGTAATCAGCGCTGGTAACTTCCATGGTCAACCTGTTGCTTTAGCTATGGATTTTTTAGCTATAGCAGTAGCTGAATTAGCTAATATTTCTGAAAGAAGATTAGAAAGAATGGTTAACTCTAATTTGAGTAATGGATTGCCTGCTTTTTTAGTTAAAAACCCAGGAATCAATTCAGGATTTATGATTGTTCAATACAGTGCCGCATCTTTAGTTAGTGAAAATAAATCAATTGCTCATCCAGCGTCAGTTGACTCAATCCCTTCATCAGCTAATCAAGAAGATCATGTTTCAATGGGTACAATTGGAGCTAGAAAGACTAGAGAAATTTTAAGAAATACAAAAAGAGTATTAGCGATGGAATTATTTACAGCGTTGCAAGCAGTTGATTTTAGAGATGTCTCGAAGATGAGCTCTAAAACAAGACTGATTTATGACTATGTAAGAAAAACAATTCCATTTATCGAAGAAGATATTATTATGTATGAAAAGATACACGCAGTTATAGATTTAATTGATGAAGAAGACTTTAATGATTTAATAGACTGTAGGTGTGAATAAATGGAAAAACTATTTACTCTAAAAGATATTTTTTCTGAGTTGCCAAAGAAAACTATATTTAAAGAAGGTATAAGAAGAGCTCCCAAAAGAGAGTTTTCTTTAACAGAGAAAGAAACAGGACTAGCATTAAAAAATGCCTTAAGATATATACCTACGGAATGGCATGAAATAGTAGCTCCTGAGTTTTTGGAAGAATTATTAACACGAGGAAAAATTTATGGATATCGTTTTAGACCTAAGGGTAAAATCAGTGGAAAACCAATAGAAGAGTATCCTGGAATGATTACCGAAGGGAAAGCATTCCAAGTTATGATTGACAACAATTTGGACTTTGAAATTGCTTTGTATCCTTACGAACTAATTACATATGGAGAAACTGGATCAGTATTTCAAAACTGGATGCAGTATCTTTTAACGAAAAAATATTTACAAGTAATGAATGATACCCAAACTTTGGTAATATTGTCTGGACACCCTTTAGGATTGTTTGCGGCAACCAAAGACTCTCCAAGAGTTATCTTAACTAACGGATTAATGATTGGAGCTTTTGATGACTTACACAACTTTAATAGAGCTAGTAGTTTAGGTGTAGCTAACTATGGTCAAATGACTGCAGGTGGTTGGATGTATATTGGACCACAAGGAATTGTACATGGAACTTATTCAACTCTATTAAACGCAGGTAGATCTAAACTAAATATACCTGATAACGAAGACCTTAAAGGGAAACTTTTCGTTACTTCTGGATTAGGCGGAATGAGTGGCGCTCAAGGTAAAGCCTCAGTAATTTCAGGAGCTGTTGGAATTATCGCCGAAGTTGATTTATCAAGAATTGAAACTAGATATAATCAAGGTTGGGTTTCTGTAATTGCAAAATCAGAAGCAGAAGCTTTTAAGATAGCTAAAGAAAATCAGGCAGCTAATAATCCAATAGCTATTGCGTATCACGGAAATATCGTTGAATTATTAGAATATGCAAATAAACATAATATCTATATTGATTTACTAAGTGATCAAACTAGTTGTCACGCTGTTTATGATGGCGGATATTGTCCTGTTGGAATATCATTTGAAGAGAGAACGAAACTCTTAAAAGAAGATAAACCTAAATTTGAAAAATTAGTAGATAAAACCCTTAATAGACATTACAAAGCTATCAAAGAAATAACTAAACAAGGTACATATTTTTTTGATTATGGTAATTCTTTTATGAAAGCTATCTATGATTCAGGAGTCCAAGAAATCTGTAAAAATGGTGAAAATGATTTAGATGGATTTATCTGGCCTTCATACGTCGAAGACATTATGGGACCTATTTTATTTGATTATGGATATGGTCCATTTAGATGGGTTTGTTTAAGCGGAAAAGATTCAGATTTAGATAAAACAGATGAAGCCGCAATGAACTGCATTGATAAAGATAGAAGATTCCAGGATTTAGATAACTATAACTGGATTAAAAACGCTAAAGTTAATAAACTAGTAGTGGGAACTAAAGCTAGAATTCTTTATCAAGATGCTTACGGAAGATTAAAAATAGCTTTAAAATTTAATGAAATGGTTAAAAATGGTGAAATCGGACCAGTAATGCTAGGGAGAGACCACCATGATACAGGTGGAACAGATTCACCATTTAGAGAAACATCTAATATCAAAGATGGTTCTAATATAATGGCTGAAATGGCTACTCATGTTGCTTTAGGAAACTCTTCACGTGGAATGAGCTTAGTTGCTCTTCATAATGGTGGTGGAGTTGGAATTGGTAAAGTAATGAATGGCGGGTACGGAATGGTTTTAGATGGCTCTAATAAAGTTGATGAGATTTTAAATACAGCTATGTTATTCGATGTTATGTGTGGAGTATCAAGACGTGCATGGGCTAGAAACGAAAACTCAATTAAAACAGTTAATGAATATAATCAATTAAATAATAATTCAGAAGTTACTGTACCTTATCTAACTGATGAAGAATATATTAAGAATCTAGTTAATAAAGAATATATTAAAGGCGGTAAGTAAAATTGAGAATAGTAGAATGTGTACCTAACTTTTCAGAAGGACGAGACTTAGATAAAATATACCGTATTATGGATGTAGTGAAATCTGATAAATATATTAAATTAGTTAACTATGAAAGTGATGCTGACTATAACAGAACTGTAGTTACTTTAATAGGTGATCCAGATAAGATGATTGATCTAATTTTAAAGATGACCGAAGTTTGTTTAAAAGAGATAGATTTAAACAAACATACTGGTGAACACGCCAGAATGGGTGCTATTGACGTTATTCCTTTTATTCCAATCAGTGATATTAAAATGAGTGAATGTGTAGCATACGCAGAGAAATTAGGCGGATTAATCAATCAAAAATTTGATATTCCTATCTTCTTATACGCAGAGGCAGCGAAATTTTCTGATAGAGTATTATTACCATCAATTCGCAAAGGTGAATTCGAAGGAATGAAGGAAAAGATAAAAGAAGAGAACTGGGCTCCTGATTTTGGTAAACCAGAAATACATCCGACGTTTGGTTGTATTGGTGTAGGTGCTAGAGATTTCTTAGTAGCTTATAACATCGATGTCGCTTCAGAAGACATAAAATCTGCTAAAAATATGGCTAGACAAATTAGAAATTCTTCAGGTGGATTCACTTATGTTCAAGCAGGACCAGTTTATTTAGAAAACAGAAAACATACACAAGTAACTATGAATATCTTAAACTATAAAAAGAATCCAATCTATAGGGTTTTTGAAACAGTAAGAATGGAAGCTAAAAGATATCATGTAGAAATTACTGGAGCTGAAATTGTTGGTTTAATACCTAAAGAAGCTTTAATAAGATCTTTAAAGTATTATTATGCGATTAACAACCAAGATTTCCCTAGTGATATTACATTAAAACAAATTGTAAGTGAAGTTAAGAAATATATGTTATTTAGAGATTTTGACGAAACAAAGATAATTGAGTATTTCCTATAGGAGGAACAATCTTTGAAAACTTTAATTAAGAATATTAAAACTTTATACACATCAAAACTTAAACCGCCAGTTAAAGGAAAGGATATGCAAAATATTTCTTCTTTAAACAATGCATATATCCTAATCGATGGTGATTTAATCAAAGAAGTGGGGACAGATTATTCAGGTAGTTTGAATAATATCTTTGTTTATGATGCAGCTGATTTAATCTGTATACCTGGTTTAATTGATTCTCATACTCATCTAGTTCATGGTGGTTCACGAGAATACGAGTTTAGTAAAAAAATAGCTGGGGTCAGCTATTTAGATATTCTTAAAGAAGGTGGAGGAATCTTAAATACAGTAAAACAAACGAAATTAGCTAGCTATGAGGAACTATATAATCAAGCAGATAAATCATTAGATGAAATGTTGTTGTTTGGAGTTACGACTCTTGAAGCTAAATCTGGATATGGATTAGATTTAGATACAGAAGCTACTCAATTGGATGTAGCGATTGTACTAAATGAGTTTCATCCAATCGATATTAAAGTCACATATTTAGGAGCTCACGCTTTACCTCCTGAATATAAAAATAAAAGAGAAGAATATATTGATAAAATTATATGTGATTTAGAGATTATTAAAGAAAAAGAATTAGCTGAATATGTTGATGTATTTTGTGAAAAAGGTGTATTCACCGCAGATGAAACTAGAAGAATTTTCACAAAAGCAAAAGAACTTGGATTTAAATTAAGACTTCATTCAGATGAGATTGAATCTATTGGTGGAACTAAAGTTGGTATTGAATTTGAAGCTAAGTCGGTTGACCACTTAATGGCTATCACAGACGAGGATATTTCTTTACTAGCTAAATCAAATACAATAGCCAGTATTTTACCTTCTACATCGTTCTTTTTAAATAAAGATTATGCACCTGCGAGAAAGATGATAGATGCAGGTTGTGCAGTTACTGTTTCTAGTGATTATAACCCAGGATCAACACCATCGGAAAACTATCAATTAACTTTGCAATTAGCTGGAAATAAATTAAGAATGTTACCAAATGAAATCTTAACAGCTGCTACTATTAATCCAGCATATAGTTTAGATGTGTCTGACAAGGTAGGTTCAATTGAAGTAGGTAAGAGGGCTGATTTTGTTTTACTAGATTGTAAAAACTTAGAATATTTTATATATCACTATGGTGTCAATCATACAAAAGCGGTATTTAAAAATGGTAAATTAGTAGTAAATAATAGAACAATTATAAAGGAGAAATTATGAAACTAGTTGATTTAAAAGTTACTGAATTCCTTGATGAATTAGCATCTAAATCACCAGCACCTGGAGGCGGGAGTGTAGCTGCACTTTCTGGTAGTAACGCCGCTGCATTAGTGTTAATGGTAGGAGCTTTAACTAATAAAAAGAAAAAGTTCAAAGCTTTACCGGAACATGTTCAAAATGATTACAATAACACATTAGAATTTTTCTTAGCTGCTAAACAAACATTCACAAACTTAGTTGATGAAGACACGAATGCTTTTAATGAAGTTATGAAAGCATTTAAACTGCCTAAAGAAACTGAAGAAGAAAAAGACTTAAGAAGTAAATCTATTGAAATAGCTACTATAGGATGTATAAAAACTCCTATGAATGTTGCTAGTTTATCAATTGATTGCTTAAAGAAGATGAAATTCATAATTGAAAACTCTAATCGCAATACTATAAGTGACCAAGGTGTCGCTGTTTTAGCATTCTATACAGCATTCCAAGGAGCGATTATGAATGTTAAGATAAATTTGCCAGGACTAAGTCAAAAGGACTTAGTTAACAAATACAAATCTGTAATAATTGAATTAACTCATGAAGTCGAACAATTAAAAGATAGATTACTAGAAGAAGTAAATTATCTTCTAAATTAGTAGGAATCATGAAATTATTCGCAGGCATTGCAATTATCAATGAAATTGAAGAGGTAAATGAATGGGGAATCATTAGTGGTGTAACAACTAATCCAACGCTTATAGCAAGATCTGAAATTACGTTAGCAGAGGCTATAGAGAAAACTGTCAATCTAATTGATGAGCCTATCAGTGCAGAATTGGTTGAATGATTAGTTTTAGATTTGATTGAAGAAGCGAAAATATATGCGACTATGCATAAAAATATCGTTATTAAAATATCAAGAATAATTGAAGGTTTCAAAGCAGTAAAAAAACTTACTCAACTTGGTATTAAAACAAATGTAACATTAGTTTTTTCAACGTCTCAAGCAATAAGGGCTGCGACAGCAGGAGCCACTTATGTTTCACCATTTATGTGAAGGCTTGGTGATCTTATACATACGAATGATGTGGGATTTAATGTTGCAAAGGATATTAAGGATATCTTTAAAACATATGGATTTAAAACTCAAATCATCGCAACTTCAATAAGACACCAAAACCATGTTGATTAAGCTATGAAAGCTGGAGCAGATATAGCTAAAATTCCATATAAAGTATTAAGGGTAATGGACAATATGAATTAACAGTTAAAGGCTTAGCTAGATTTAGAGAAGATAGTAAAAAATAACAAACAAAAAAGACCTTCCGAGAAGGTCTTATTTTTTTAGTATTAGTGCTTTGACGAATAAACTTTTATTTTTGTTAAATGGCCATTCAAACCATTTTTTATTTGTTAGTCTAAGATTCAGGGAAACATTATATAAACCATAATCCCCTAATCCCATACCATAAGTTTCACTGTACTTTCTATATAAAGCTTCAATATTCTTCAAGTTCTTAGCTTCGGTATAAAAAGCTGAGTCTTTCTTAGCTTCAAATATATCAGATAAAACAACTAGAGAAGAAGTGTCTTTTAGTAGGGCTTTAACATTAAAATTAAAAGTATCAATTACATAAGGCGTTAGCCACAATAATTTATCTTTAATATAACTTATTAATTTTAAAGGGTAGTTTAAGTTATTTAGAACATTAATATAGTTAAGACCTTGTTGGAATAACAATTGAGTATAGATTGGAGAAATTATTAAAACATCAAATTTCAGGTTCAGATTGAATCTGTTTTTTGTAGTAACTTCTTTTAAATGGTTAAATAAAATATCTATATTATTTTTATTTTCAATCTTGATTATTTCTTTAACAAAGTTGTTCCAAAGATCACAACTATTTAAACCAATATAGTCAAATGGAAATATTTGAGTTTTTTCAGTATTTAAATTATACTTTTGAATAGACTTTGAAATACTTATTTTGTCGATATCAGTCAAGTAAAGATTACTACATATACTAGCTATTTTAATAAGGTCAATATCGTCAGAATTGCCAGCACCTAAAATACAAATTTTATCCGACATACTAGGGATATTTTGACATATGAAACTAGTGATATCCGCTCTGTATTCGCTCCAAAAATCAGAACGATTATTATCACTTTTATTCAATAATTTATTAAACTTTAAAATAGATTCCATGGAATGTCTCCTTCATCTAAATCTATTATACCAAATAATGCAATAAAGTGTACTAGAAATGTTGTTGCTAAAACAATGATTATTGACATAGATTAGTTATAATATGACATATGTTTTTTATTACCAATATATATAATAATA
>Ga0209345_10006076_pt1 | contig 11030 bp, 8 predicted proteins | sample Cruoilmetagenom7_FD_187294 | JGI IMG/M metagenome (GOLD analysis project Ga0209345, IMG submission 187294) | Oil polluted marine microbial communities from Coal Oil Point, Santa Barbara, California, USA - Sample 7 (SPAdes) (version 2) | ecosystem: Environmental > Aquatic > Marine > Oil seeps ...
TTTTTATATGGGCTCGAATTACCGGCAGATCCTTTCACATCAAGAAAGGACAGATTCATCAGCTACTGATTATCTCTATGATGTTTACGGTGCAACTATCACTGTTTTATCTCGGAATCAGCAAAACCAATGCTTCACGAGCAACACTGATGCTTAATTTGCAACCGTTTTTTACGCTTTTTCTGGCACATTTTTTCATTTCCGGAGATCGGATTACCAAACGAAAAACCCTGGGTATCATGCTTGGGTTTACCGGAGTGATTTTCGTATTTATGGAAAAAAAAGGAGTCACAGCCAATTTTCGTATCGGGGATCTAATAATTCTTTTCGCAGCTTTTCTCTGGGCCTGCAACGCAGTTTACACCAAAAGGATTATACATGCCTTTAAACCTTTTCACATGGTGCTTTATCCCATGATATTTGCGGTTCCTTTCTTTTTTTTCGAAGGATTTGTTTGGGACAGCACCATGATAGCCCATGTTGACGCAAAAGTTTTTTGCGCTCTCTTATACCAGGGCCTTGTAGCGGCTTCTTTTTGTTTTGTAGCATGGATTACCTTGCTGCAAAAATACGGTGCCGTGGCTCTCCATTCTTTTATTTTCATCATGCCTGTTTCAGGGGTTTTGTTGGGAGGACTTGTTCTGGGGGAACCGATCACGGTCAATATTATTATAGCCCTGTTGTTGATCGTGTCAGGTATTCTGTTGGTTAACTTCAAACAGAAAAAACCAATACCGCTGTTTCCACTTGGAAGAAATGTTTAATGCCATGACAGTGCAAAATATTCAAAAAAAATTGCAACAACTTGGGAGCAAGGACAAAGCTAAAGTATTACAGAGATTTTTCAAAACCGGTCCCGGTGAATATGGTGAAGGTGATGTTTTTATAGGGGTCAGGGTTCCTGATTTAAGGAAGCTGTCAAAAAAATATCAGGACATAACGATAAAGGAAGTTATGCAATTACTCAGATCTACAATTCATGAGGAGAGATTTTTTTCACTCTTGATACTGATCAGCAAATATTCAAAAGGGAATGAAGCTGTCAAAAAGAGAATTTATGAGCTGTACTTGCATAACACGCAATTTATAAATAGCTGGGATCTTGTTGACGGGTCGGCTCCACATATTATCGGCACCTTCTTAACGGACAAAAGCAAAGAACCTATTTACCGTCTTGCAAAATCTGACAATTTGTGGGAACGGAGAATTGCAATATTGTCCACGTTCCATTTTATTAAGCATGACAAATATGCAGAGACACTTACAATTTCAAAAATCCTGCTATCCGATGAACAAGATTTAATTCACAAAGCCGTGGGATGGATGCTCCGCGAGATAGGCAAGCGTCATATGCTCACCGAAGAAATATTCTTGAAGAAACATTATAAAAAGATGCCCCGCACCATGTTGCGGTATGCCATTGAAAAATTTCCTGAGTCAAAAAGACAAAAATATTTAAGGGGAGATTATACCATGCATCAAGCAAAGAATGATGCATGACTTACTCAACGGCCAAAAAGAGGTGACCTTCGACCCTGAAGACTTTGGTGGGGAATAGCTTTGGACTACTGGCCCAGTACTCCTTTTAGCAGGCCTTTGGTGGTTTCTTGAAGATGCTTCAGTTCCTCTTTCTCCAATAATTCTTTTACCTTTTTTGATTCCAAGACTTTTTCCTGGAGTTGTTGTTTGGCCACACTTTTGAAATCCGGTCGAAATTTTGGAGAAGAGAAATTTCCCGTTACCAACACCGGGACCATGATTCCGGAACGCTGCTTTTCATCTCCCTGTCCTTTGATTGTGCCAACAACATTGGGCTCTATCCGGAAATCTAAAGTTTCCTTCACAAGATCGGCAGTTCCGTTTGCAATGACTCGCAGCAACGGTGACTTAAGACTGGTTTGCGGAGTATTCATCACCCCTTTGGTAATGGTAAAGGGAGCTTTAAGTTCTGCAAAATCTGTGCGGGGTTTCTGATCTGTTTTTTCTGCAAGACCAAACGCAGCCTGAACATTTCGGACCATTCCGGTAAGATCGATGCCTTTTATGGCACCGTCGTTGAACAATAATTCGCCGCTACCATTCAAGGTTTTTTTGAATAACTCGGGATCAATGCCGGCCATCGCCAAGGTCACGTTTGCCTGCATGACACCTTCCAGAATATCCTTATCCAAAACGTCCCTCAGTAACGGTCCGGACTCAACCTTGTTGACGATCAGGCTTATATTGCTCTCGGGCATATCTTTGGTCATGTTGACCGTGGCTTTGCCGGACACATTTCCCTGATACATATTTAATTCCAGGGGATCCATGTTGAATATCCCGTTTTTTGCATGGATCTTCAGGATTACATCTTGAATTTTTGCTTTATTTGCAATGAGCGTACCGATTTTCAGTTGCCCATCCAGGATTAGCCGACGCAAGGGTGTGTAATCCGCCTTTTTTGTAGGTTCGAGCGCGGATTCTTTGCTCTTTTCTTTTTTTTGAGATTTTGTCTCTTGATCCTGTTGTTCCGGGGACGATTTCTTATCGGATTTTGGAGGTAAATATCGATCCAGGTTAATCTGATTCAGATTCAGATCAAATTTCACAGCAGGTCTGGCAAAATCAGAAGCTTTCATCGAAAAATTCAGTTTGGACTCATCCAAATCCATGATACCGGTGGAGACTGACACTTGTTTTGAGTTAGCTTTAATATGGGCGTTGAGGGTCATGCGATTCAAAGCATGAGGATCTGCCGTTTGGATGGAAAACGTCTGGCCTAAAGCTGCCACCATTTTGCGAGGTGAAAATTCAGCCACCTCCAGGTCCAGCTCAACGCCAGGGGTAACCGCCAGATTTTCGAGGGCTCCCTTGAGCCGCATGGTTAACTCATTTAGAGCTGTTAACGATAAATCCATGGGAACGGATCCCTCTTGGAAACCTTTGCTTACCGGTCCGAAAGATCCTTGAATTGACAACGGTTGCGTATCCAGAACGGCAGAGAATTTAAGCTTCACGGGCCGATCCAGCGATATCTCTTGCAGGGTTAAATTGATATCTGATACTTGTTTACGGGTCCCTGCAGCATGGTCAATCCACAGAATCACCCCGTTTTTTATGGAAAAATCTTCAACAACCAGAGCACTAATCGGAAGACCCGTCTCAGAAATTTTTCCAACCGGTACTTTTTCGTCCTTCTTTGGTTCGGTGGTTTTTTTGGGCAACTCCCAGTTTACACGACCGTTTTTGTTTTTTACCAAAACGATGCGGGGTTCATTTAAGATGAACTTTTTAACTTGGATATCTTTGGATAACAAAGGGAGGAGTTTGATCCTAACTTCAAAGGATTTAATCTCTACAAAGTCCTTTTCTTCAAATCCTTTAACATTGTCTAAATGAAGGTCAGAGAACGAGACACCGGCCCACGGAAAAAGGGAAAGACGAAGATCATCACCCACGGAAAAAGGACGTCCGGAAGCTTCGGCGATTTTTTTCTCAAGTTCGGGCTTGTATTTTTGAACATCCACAACCCTGGGAATGATCAAAATGGCTGCAATAATTATCACCACCAAGCTTGCAATTACGATAATTCCCCATTTTAATAGTCTTTTCATGGCATACCTACTTTATCCAAAAGAACACATAACCTGAATTTTGCATGAAAATTGATGAGAATCTTTATAGCCCTTAATTGAAACGGGTTCAAACAACATCATAGCATCATACATTTCACCCAAATAGTAAATCGGATGATGTTCTTTTTTTTATTAATAAATTTTCATGCAAGATTCAAGTATAAGAATCATCTCAGAACCTATGCACCCTTTTCCCCGGTGTCAAGGCTTATGCCAACACTTTCGAATTCTGTTTGGCTCTGTTGGTTTTAACTGATTCATCTCGTTATACCGGAGTATTGGGCACATCCATTGGAATATTGGTTGACCACAGAAGCGGAACTCATGAATTTGCATTCCAATCCAAGTTCCACCTATTCTAATATGTTTTATTTTTATTTTCACACTTAACAATTGATGTTAATAGCGGATTGCGGTAGTACATTTTTATTATAAAGGAAATGGCTCAAATTTTGGCTATTTATGGCAGCCCCAGACGACAAGGGAATACTGCAACCTTACTCAAACGCGCTGTTAGCGGAACTGTTGACGCCGGTGCCGAAGTCAATGAAATCAGTCTCAGAGGCTTGAAGATATCGCCCTGTCTTGAAATTTACGGTTGTAAAAAGGAAGGAAAATGCGTCATCAAAGACGATTTTCACCAGGTTATCGACCGAATCCTGTCCGCTCAAGGATTGATGCTTGCCAGTCCCATCTTTTTTTATACGGTCAGCGCCCACACAAAAATATTAATGGATCGTTGTCAATCACTTTGGGTTAAAAAATACTGGATTGATAAGGTCCCTTACGGCCAATGGACACCCATACGAAAGGGCCTTTTTATTTCAGTCGGCGCCACTAAAGGTAAAAAGCTTTTTAACGGAACGCTTTTGACAATCAAATACTTTTTTGATGTGTTAGACATGGAGCTTTGGAGATCACTTTTATATCGTAGCCTGGACTTTGAGGATGATGTTTTAAAGCACCCGGAATATCTTGAAGAAGCATATCAGGCCGGCAAAGAATTTGCCAAAGCGCTTTAAATAACCTGCCTCCCTGAACTGAAAACATAGGGGCCTGACCATCATCTTTTTCAAAAAAACCTGGTGCAATCGGGCGTGTTAAGGAAATATTATAATAAGCGGAACCGGTATTTTGGGGTACCGCTTCTGCCACACACAGGGCTGAGGGAGACACATCATGAGTCACCAACCGGAAAAAATCATATGCTCGATGATTAAAGTGAGCAAGTATTATGATAAAAAACCCGTCCTCCGGGACGTATCGCTTTCGTATTTTTACGGCGCCAAAATCGGGGTTCTGGGGCTGAACGGCTCGGGGAAAACCTCGTTTTTGCGGATAATGGCCGGTGTGGACACGGAGTTTAACGGGGAGCTGATTCTAACGCCCGGTCACACCGTGGGATACCTGGAACAGGAACCACTCCTCGACGACGCCAAAACGGTCCGGGAAACCGTGGCAGAGGCCGTGCAGGAAACCGTTGACCTTATAAATGAATTCAACCGAATCAACGAACAGTTCACCGAGCCCATGTCCGACGCCGAGATGGACCGCCTGATCCAGCGACAGGGAGAGGTTCAGGAAAAACTGGATGCCGTCGACGCCTGGGACCTGGACTCCCGTATAGAGATGGCCATGGACGCACTGCGCTGCTCCGAAGGTGATACGCCGGTAAAAGTGCTATCCGGTGGCGAGAGGCGCCGGGTGGCGCTCTGCCGGCTACTGCTCCGCAAACCGGACATTCTTCTCCTGGACGAGCCTACCAACAACCTGGATGCCGAAACCGTGGCCTGGCTGGAGCATCACCTTCAGCAGTACGAAGGGACCGTGATCGCAGTGACCCACGACCGGTATTTTCTCGACAACGTAGCCGGCTGGATACTGGAACTCGACCGGGGCCACGGCATCCCATGGAAGGGCAATTACTCCTCCTGGCTTGAACAGAAGCAGGAGCGTCTCCGACGTGAGGAAAAGTCGGAAAGTCACCACCGGAAGACGCTTCAGCGGGAGCTGGAGTGGATAAGAATGACCCCGAAGGCCCGTCAGACCAAATCCAAAGCCCGCATCAGCGCATATGAAAAACTGCTTTCCACAGAGAGCGCGTCCCGGAGAAGGGATCTTGAAATCTACATACCGCCTGGACCGAGGCTGGGCAAACAGGTGCTGGCAGCTGAAAATGTCTCCAAAGGTTACGGTGACCGGCTTCTGGTGGAAAATATGTCATTCTATCTGCCGCCGGGGGGCATCGTCGGCGTTGTGGGTCCCAACGGCGCCGGAAAGACCACGCTGTTCAGGATGATCACGGAACAGGAGACACCGGACACAGGCCAATTCCGTATAGGCGAAACCGTTTTGTTGGCTTATGTGGATCAGAGCCGGGAGAGCCTCGACCCGGAAAAGACGATCTGGGAAGTGATTTCAGACGGAAACGACATAATCGAACTGGGTGACATGTCGGTGAAGTCCAGAGCCTACGTGGCCAGGTTCAATTTCACCGGGTCCGACCAGCAAAAAAAGGTCACCCGAATCTCGGGCGGCGAACGCAACCGCGTGCACCTGGCCCGCATGCTTAAACAGGGTGCCAACCTCATCCTCCTAGACGAACCCACCAACGATCTCGACGTAAACACCCTCCGGGCCCTGGAGGAGGCCCTGGAAAATTTCGCCGGATGCGCGATGGTGATCAGCCACGACCGCTGGTTTCTGGACCGTATTTCCACGCACATCCTGGCCTTTGAAGGGGACAGCCAATGGACGTGGTTTGAAGGGAATTATTCGGAATACGAGGGAGATCGCAAAAAAAGGCTGGGCGCCGAGGCCGACATTCCTCGAAGGATCAAGTATCGCCAGTTGACCCGGGATTAAAACGTGGCCCCGGTTGAATTTTATGCTCGATTCTGTAAAAACTGGAAAGCTGGCTGGAAGAGACCGTGATTAAAGACAAACTGAGGCGTATTATTCTTTTCTGCGTATTATTTAGTGCCTGAACGAAAACCCCGAAATTTGTTTTTTCCATTCAGGGCTGGAATTATTAACATATTGAAGTTGTTCCTTTTCCCAATTCAACATTTAAAATTAAACATTCAAAATGATGTCTGAACGGACTTTTCGTTCAGACACTATTTATATCCTTTCAAACAATCTGCGGATTCCTTTGGGGAAAAAACCGAATGGGGGTCGGATCAGCCAAACCTGAGCCAATTCTGAGAAGTTATTTTTGCGAGAACCCTTAGTTCAACCTATATTTCAAATACGTATATCGCTTCTGGGTTTTATCATTCCTGACACCGATCGCCAGTGCTTTCTTTGTTCCAACCATAACAACCAGATCCCGGCCTCTGGTTATGGCCGTATAAATCAAATTTCGTTGCAACAAAATATAATGCTGTGTGAGCATGGGAATAATCACAGCCGGATATTCTGAACCCTGTGATTTGTGCACCGAGACCGCATAGGCCAGAACGATTTCATCAAGCTCGGAAAATTCGTAGGCAACATCCCTGCCGTCAAACGTGACAATTACTTGATATTCTTCCTGTTGGATACCGGCAATTCTACCGATGTCACCATTGAAAACATTCTTGTCATAATTATTCCTGATTTGCATTACTTTATCGTTGATTCGAAAGCTCCTATTTCCCCGTATGATTCCGTCTTGAACCGGATTGAGTGTTTTCTGCAGTTCCATATTGAGGTTTTCGGCTCCCACCACCCCCTTGTGCATGGGCGTTAAAACTTGAATATCGTCGACCGGATTAAAACCAAAGCGTCTGGGGATACGTGTCTTTGTCAACTCCAATATAATTTCAAGAACCTTTTGAGGGTCTTCCTGAGGGATAAAATAAAAATCGTTGTCGGGTAAATCGTTTTCAAATGAGGGCAGGATACCGTTATTGATTTTATGAGCATTAACAATAATCCTGCTCGCTTTGGCTTGACGGAAAATCTCGTTGAGTTCCACCACCGGCACCGCACCTGATGTAATAATATCATTGAGAACATTTCCCGCTCCCACTGATGGCAGCTGATTCACGTCTCCCACAAGAATAACAGTCGCAAAGGGTGGAATGGCCTTTAACAGGTGGTGCATTAAAATAGTGTCTATCATGGAAGCCTCATCTAATATGAGAAGGTCACAATTGAGGGGTTTCTCTTCATTTTTCTGAAATCCTCCCTTGATAAAACTGAACTCAAGGAGTCGGTGGATGGTTTTGGCCCCATGAGCCGTTGTTTCACTCATCCGTTTTGCTGCTCTGCCCGTGGGTGCAGCCAGCATAATTCTCACTTTTAGCCTGGAAAAGATTTTTAAAACCCCATTAATAATTGTAGTTTTGCCTGTACCAGGCCCGCCGGTAATGATCATGATCTTGTTTAAAAGAGCGGATTTTATGGCCCTGACCTGATTTGCTGCAAGGGTAATATTCAGCTGTCTCTGGACCCAATCTATCGCCTTTTCTGATGCGACATGGCGGATAGATTTAGGAGCTGTCAGAAGTATCTTCAACCGGTCGGAGATGCTGGTTTCGCATAAATGAAACTTGGTCAGGTATACAGCTTTGTTGTTTTCTTTAAACTCTCCGATTTTTTTGTTTATATCTTCAACAATTATCTTCCGTTTAACGGCGATATTACCGAGTGCCTCGACAACCACATCTCTTCCAACGCCAAGGATTTCCCGACTCTTTTTTATAAGGGGTTCATATGGGTAAAAAACGTGACCCTCATCCGAGAGCTCATTGAGGACATAGAGAATACCCGCTTCAATCCTCAAGTGTGAATCTTCAGGAAATCCAAGTTTTGAGGCGATACCGTCGGCAATCACAAATCCTATTCCGAAAATATCCGTTGCAAGACGATAAGGGTTGTCTGTCACCACCGCAATGGATCGATTTCCATATTGTTTAAATATTTTTGTGGCATAGCCGGAACTGATTCCGTGAGATTGAAGAAACAGCATGACATCACGAATCTCTTTCTGCTCATCCCATGCCTTTTGTATCATGGCGATACGTTTTTTGCCGATACCGTTGACCCGGGAAAGCTTTTCGATTTCATTTTCGATGACTTCCAGTGTCTGTTCTCCAAATTTATTAACGATTTGGCCGGCCATAACAGGTCCGAGCCCTTTGATGAGTCCGGAACCCAGATATTTTCGAATTCCATAAACGGTTGCCGGAACCGTGGTTTTGGATTCCACAACCTTGAACTGCTCGCCAAATTTGGGATGATTAACCCACTCCCCACGCATATTGAGAATTTCACCGGGAGCCGGCGATATGAGGTGCCCCACAACGGTTACAAGATCCCTTTGCCCGTGAACTTTAACTCTGGCAATGGTAAAACCGGTCTCGTCGTTCATGTATGTAATTCTTTCAATCTGGCCGGAAAGCTCCGTAAGCATAATCTTGTCCTTATACCCAGTCTGGCAGCCGTATATCTTGTTTTAAGGCTCTGCTGGGAATGAAACATTTTATATCTATGACCGGGGACCCGTCAAAGGCATCAATCTTGTCGATGTGAATAGTATTTCCTTGTATCGATAGTATCTTACATATAGATATGGCAATCAGATTGGGCCGTAACGGGGAATGGGTCGCAAACACCCCTGTTAAAGGGTTTTTCTTATTTCTCCTCGGATGGATCTGCAATATTTTCCTCTTTTCAGGGGTGTCATTCTCATGAAACCAGTAACATACGGTTATATGAGAAAATTCATCCAAACCCAAAAAAGCCCCATGATATTTCTCATATACTTCAATCCATATCTTTTCATCCTGTTTTTTTATAATGCCCACAGGAAAAACATAAAAATTCTCTTTCATCTACAGTCTCCTTTCAACGGGTGATATAATCCGGACACGAACTATATTTCGGAATCTTATCATTGAGTTTCATAAAAAGTCAAAAAGTGACTTTTTACGAAGCCATCATTATTAGTGGATTATATTAATTTAAATAAATTAATATATCTATATATGGTATTTTTTATTGACATTAACCCCAATATATTGCATAAATTGCTTGATATGGGTATTCGATACCATACGTTGTCAGCCTAACGGCATTCGACCCGTCGATCATTGTGGCATAATATTCTTGTTTAATCGTTTAAAAAAGGATAAGCACATGAATAGAAGGAACTTTTTGCTGAAAAGTGCCGGTTTGTTGATGGGAAGTTTTTTGGGGCTGAACAGTTTTTCAAAGGCGTTTGCCATGGAAAAACATCGAAATCGCACGGTTGATCAGCCTCGCATTGCACTGATTATCGATGATATTGGATATAGCCCTTCCCACGCAAGACAATTCCTGAACCTGAGTGTTCCCATTACTTTTGCCATCTTGCCACGACTGGCATATTCTTATGATCTGGCCCTTGAGATTCATGATAACGGCCATGAAATCTTGCTTCATCAACCCATGGAGCCTTACAACGTTGATTCTTTTGATCCGGGGCCAGGAGCACTCTACGTTGGAGATGGGCCCAACAGGATCGAAAGAATTATAGAAGAGAATATTGCCGGCGTACCTTATGCCGTTGGAGTGAACAACCATATGGGGTCTAGATTTACAGAGGCATATAAAGAAACTAGAGAAGTGCTTGAAAATATCAAGAAAAGAGGACTTTTTTTTGTTGACAGTCTTACATCAAGCCACTCTATGGGGTATAGAACCGCAAGAAAGCTTCATCTGGCCGCCACAGGCAGGAACATTTTTCTGGATAATCTTCGTGATGAATCAGCCATTTATGATCAACTCAACAAACTAAAAAGACATTCAAAAAAATACGGGTATGGGGTGGGAATCGGACATCCGTTTCCGGAAACAGTGCATACAATCGGCCGGTTTGTAAAAAATATTAAAGATTCTGACATCTCACTGGTCCATGTGTCCGATGTTTTGTAAAGGTCTTAAAGAAAGGATAGTAAAATGAAATTTTTAATAGCTAAACAAAATATAGGAGACGATGCCACAAAGGAGCAGGCTGAAAAACTGATTGAACTTTTGAAAGAAAAGGGTTGGGATGTTGAATATGGAATCGGGAGAAATGTGGCAACCGATGTTTCCGAGTTCGGACAGGAAGAAAAGATTCAGGAAGCCTTTGCAGATGATTTTATGATCTGTTTATCTCAGATGGAAAATGATATGCTTTAGAAATTGCATGCGTTAATAAAAATGGATTTTAAGCCGTTCGCCATTTACATTCCAAGAAACAAGGCCAGGTACGTTGTTGAATGTAGCATCGGCGCTGTGAGAAAAAGCAGGATAAAATCGGGGATCAAATCGTATTATAAAAGTCCATGTCACGATCGACCCTAACGGAGACGTGGAAAGAGATTGGATTTATGTTTCAAACTGCCATAGAAGAAAAATACACGGATGGGCAAATTATTTTTAAGGAGGGGAGTTCCGGAGACT
>Ga0209345_10006077_pt1 | contig 11028 bp, 13 predicted proteins | sample Cruoilmetagenom7_FD_187294 | JGI IMG/M metagenome (GOLD analysis project Ga0209345, IMG submission 187294) | Oil polluted marine microbial communities from Coal Oil Point, Santa Barbara, California, USA - Sample 7 (SPAdes) (version 2) | ecosystem: Environmental > Aquatic > Marine > Oil seeps ...
GTGGTCGCGCAGGCCCGCCCCGAAGCGATCTTGCTGCCCAAGGTTAGCGCGGCCGCCGATATTCAGGCCCTGGCCGATCTGCTGGAGGCCCGCCCCGAGACCGCCGACACCAAAATCTGGGCGATGATGGAAACCCCGCTGGGGATTCTGAACGCCGCCGAAATCGCCGCAGCGCCACGGATGGGCGGCTTTGTGATGGGCACCAACGATCTGGCCAAGGAGCTGAATTGCCGCCCCCGCGCGGATCGCTTGCCGATGCAATACGCGTTGCAGACTTGCCTGATGGCGGCTCGTGCGGCGGGCATCATCGCCGTTGACGGCGTCTATAATGCGTTCAAAGACGACGAGGGCTTGCGATTCGAGTGTGAACAGGGCCGCGATCTGGGCTTTGACGGGAAATCCCTTATCCATCCGGCGCAATTGGCGGTGACCAATGCCGCATTCGCCCCGGACGAGGCCGCGATTGATCTGGCCCGCCGCCAGATCGCCGCCTTTGACGAGGCGACGGCAAAAGGTCTGGGTGTTGCGGTCGTGGATGGCAAAATCGTCGAAAACCTGCATATTGTCACCGCACAGGCGACGTTGGCCCGAGCCGACGCGATCACGCAGTTACAAAAGGCACTTTGACCATGGGTTATCTACTCTTAATACTTGGCGTCCTGATCTGGAGCGGCGCGCATTTGTTCAAGCGCGTAGCGCCGGACCGCCGCGCGGCGATGGGTGATGCTGGCAAAGGGCTGGTGACAGTTCTGCTGGTGCTCAGCATTGTCCTGATGGTGCTGGGCTATCGCTGGGCCGATCCTGTTATCTTGTGGGACAGCCCGCGTTTTCTGACCCACCTCAACAACCTGTTGATGCTGTTCGCCATCTATCTGTTCGCGGTGTCGGGCATGAAAACCGGCCTGTCGCGGGTGATCCGCCACTCGCAGCTGACCGCCGTAAAAACATGGGCGCTGGCGCATTTGCTGGTGAACGGCGATCTGGCGTCGTTGATCCTGTTTGGCGGATTGCTGGCCTGGGCGGTGATCAGTGTGATCGTGATCAACCGCGCCCAGCGGGAATGGACCAAACCCGCGCCCGCACCGATGGGCAAGGAAATCGGCGCCATCGTCGGCGCGGTGGTGGTTATGGGTGCGATCAGCTGGCTGCATATGCTGGTTGGCCCGTCGCCGTTCGGGTAAGGCAATGAAACTGTACCGCCTGCTAACCGAAGACGACACGTCGGAGTTCTGCCACAAGGTCACGCTGGCCTTGAACAAGGGCTGGGAGTTGCACGGGTCGCCAACCATGGCCTTCGATGCGGCGCGGGGCGTGATGCGCTGCGCCCAGGCCGTGACCAAGGACGCGCCGGGCACCTATACGCCCGACACGAAGCTGGGGATACAATAAGGGGGGCTCTGCCCCCCAGCCCCCCCGTGAGTATTTATTGCAAGATGAAGGGGCCCCAAGCGCAGGGGTGACGGATTATGAAGACCAATGCCGGCCGTTTTTTCGAAGATTACCGCGTCGGTGACGTGATCCGCCATGCGGTGCCGCGCACTCTGTCGGGCGGCGAACGGGCGCTGTATCATGCGCTGTATCCGGCGCGTGGGGCGCTGTATTCATCCGATGAGTTCGCCCGCAGTTGCGGGTTGCCCGCCAGCCCGCTGGACGATCTGATCGTGTTCCATACGGTGTTTGGCAAGACGGTGCCCGATATCAGTCTGAACGCGGTGGCCAATCTGGGCTATGCCGAGGGGCGGTTTCTGGCACCGGTTTACCCCGGCGATACGCTGGCGTCGCAATCCGAGGTGATCGGGGTCAAGCAAAACTCGAACGGAAAATCGGGCGTTGTCTATGTGCGCACCACCGGCACTAACCAGCGCGGCGAGGCGGTGCTGGAATATGTGCGTTGGGTGATGGTGCGCAAACGCGATCCAGAGGCCCCTGCCCCGGAAGTCGTGCTGCCAGACCTGACCAAAGTGGTTGATGTTTCCGATTTGGTAATCCCTGACGGGTTATCATTTGACCGGTATGATTTCGAACTGGCCGGCGAGCGGTATCGTGCAAGCGATTACTCCGTGGGCGAGGTGATCGAGCATGTCGATGGTGTGACCGTCGAGGAAGCCGAGCATATGCTGGCGACGCGGCTCTGGCAAAACACCGCCAAAGTGCATTTCGATGCCACGCACCGCGCCGACGGGCAGCGGTTGATCTACGGCGGGCATATTATCAGTCTGGCGCGGGCCTTGTCGTTCAACGGGCTGGCCAATGCGCAGATGCTGGTGGCGATAAACGGCGGGGCGCATGCGAACCCGTGTTATTCGGGAATGACGGTCAAGGCGTGGTCCGAGGTGCTGGATATCGCTGAGACCCGCGTGCCAGGTGTTTCAGCGATCCGGTTGCGGTTGGTCGCGACCAGCGGCACAGGAACTGCGTTGCGCGGCAGCGATGGCAAGTACCTGCCCGAGGTTCTGCTGGACCTTGATACCTGGGCGCTAATGCCGTCATAGGGTGTAAATTTGTGATCACAGGATTTCCACGCGTGATCACAATGGGTGATTTTTTCGGTATTCCGCCGGATACAATAGCATTCAATGCAAATGCTTGCGTGACTTAGGCGAAAAATCCGCTATTCATCCGAGTGAAGCCAGTCGGCCTTTTGGCCGACGCGCCAACCAAAAGAGGGACCGATCATGGCTGATGTGAACCGGGGCAACCGGCCGCTTTCCCCCCACCTGCAAGTTTATCGCCTGCCGCTAGTATCGACAATCTCGATCCTGACGCGCATCACCGGTGTCGGCCTTATCCTGGGCCTGACGCTGATTGTGTGGTGGTTCGTGGCTGGGGCCTATTCGCCAGAGTATTTCGCAAGCGCCGATGCGCTGCTGTCATCGTGGTTCGGGGCTTTGATCCTGATCTGCTCGTTGTGGGCGTTGTGGTTCCATTTCTGCAACGGCATCCGCCACTTTGTGTTCGATCTGGGCAAGGGCATGGAGCTGGAGAGCGTTGCGCGCAGCAATTATTTCGTGATCGGCGGGTCGGTTGTTCTGACCATTCTGACGCTGTTGCTGGTCTAGGGGGACAATATCATGGCTTTCAAAACCGATTATTCCCGTGTGCAGGGTCTGGGCGAGGCTGGCGAAGGGGTTCACCACTGGTGGATCCAGCGCCTGACCTCGGTGGCCCTGGTGCCGCTGACCATCCTGTTCCTGATCCCGTTCGGTCGCGCCCTTGGCGGCGGCTATGATGCGCTGATCGCAACCTACGGCCAGTTCGGCAACGCGCTGACCGCGATCTTGTTCCTGAGCATCGCCAGCTGGCATTTCGCCATCGGCATTCAGGTCGTGATCGAGGATTACATCCACAGCAACGCCGCGCGTGTGACCCTGTTGATCCTTGCCAAACTGTTCAGCTTTACACTGGCTGCGGCTGGTATTTTGGCTGTCGCCACCATCCTGTTCCGCGCCTGAGGATTCGTACTTATGTCTGCATATGAAATCGAACAACATACTTTTGACGTGGTTGTCGTCGGTGCCGGTGGCGCGGGTCTGCGCGCGACGCTGGGCATGGCGGAGCAAGGCCTGAAGACGGCCTGTGTCACCAAGGTTTTCCCGACCCGCTCGCATACTGTTGCGGCGCAGGGCGGCATCGCGGCCTCGCTGTCGAACATGGGCCCCGACAATTGGCAGTGGCACATGTATGACACCGTCAAGGGCTCGGACTGGCTGGGCGACATGGACGCGATGGAATACCTGACGCGCGAAGCCCCCAAAGCGGTGTACGAGCTGGAACACTACGGTGTGCCCTTCAGCCGCACCGACGATGGCAAGATTTACCAGCGCCCCTTTGGCGGTCACACCACCGAATTCGGCGAAGGCCCACCCGTACAGCGTACCTGCGCTGCCGCCGACCGCACCGGCCACGCGATGCTGCACACGCTCTATGGCCGCTCGCTCAAGGAAAAAGCGGAATTCTATATTGAATACTTCGCCACCGATCTGCTGATGTCGGATGACGGCGTTTGCACCGGTATCATGGCCTGGAAGCTGGACGACGGAACCCTGCACCAGTTCAACGCCAAGACGGTGGTTCTGGCGACCGGCGGCTATGGCCGCGCGTTCTTTAGCGCCACATCGGCCCATACATGTACCGGTGACGGCAACGGCATGGTCGCCCGCGCCGGTCTGCCACTGCAAGATATGGAATTCGTGCAATTCCACCCGACCGGCATCTACGGCGCTGGCTGCCTGATCACCGAGGGGGCTCGCGGCGAAGGCGGCTATCTGACCAACTCGGAAGGGGAGCGTTTCATGGAACGCTATGCGCCGACCTACAAGGACCTGGCGTCACGCGATGTGGTCTCGCGCTGCATGACAATGGAGATCCGCGAAGGGCGCGGGGTTGGCCCGAACAAGGACCACATTCACCTGCACCTGAACCACCTGCCGCCGGAAACTCTGGCGCTGCGACTGCCGGGGATTTCCGAATCGGCCCGCATTTTCGCCGGTGTCGATCTGAACAAAGAACCGATCCCGGTTATTCCAACCGTACACTATAATATGGGTGGTATTCCGACGAACTATTGGGGCGAGGTGCTGAACGCCGATGCCGACAATCCGACGCGCACCGCGCCCGGTTTGATGGCGGTTGGCGAAGCGGCTTGTGCTTCGGTGCATGGCGCGAATCGCCTCGGGTCCAATTCGTTGATCGACCTTGTGGTGTTCGGCCGCGCGGCGGCAATCCGCGCCGGTGAGCTGATTGATCCGGCATCGGCCAATCGCGAAAGCTCGGCTGCGTCCGTCGAGGCTGCGGTCGCGCGATTCGACCGGTTGCGTAATGCCGATGGCGGCACACCAACCGCCGAACTGCGGTCGGAAATGCAAAAGACGATGCAAGACGATGCCGCCGTGTTCCGCACCGACAAAACGCTGGCCGAGGGCGTCGAAAAGATGACAGCCGTGGCCGGCAAGATGGGCGACATCAAGGTGACCGACCGGTCGCTGGTCTGGAACTCGGACCTGATGGAAACACTCGAGCTGGAAAACCTGATGCCCTGCGCTCTGGCCACCATCGTCGGTGCCGAAGCCCGCAAGGAATCGCGCGGTGCCCACGCCCACGAGGATTATCCAGACCGCGACGATGTGAACTGGCGCAAACACACGCTGTCATGGATTGACGGCAATCAGGTGCGCCTGGACTATCGTGGCGTCGTCACCGATCCGCTGACCAAACTGTCGGATGGCGGCATCGATCCAAAGAAAATCGCGCCTAAAGCGCGCGTCTATTAAGGAGGAGGCGACAATGGTAGAACTAGCACTCCCCAAGAACTCGCGTATCCGGACCGGTAAAACCTGGCCCAAGCCCGAGGGAGCAACCAAGCTGCGGACATTCCGCATTTATCGCTGGTCGCCCGATGATGGCGAAAACCCGCGGGTCGACACCTATTTCGTCGATCTGGATGCTTGTGGCCCGATGATTCTGGACGCGCTGATCAAGATCAAGAACGAGATTGATCCAACGCTGACCTTCAGGCGGTCGTGCCGAGAGGGGATTTGCGGATCCTGTGCGATGAACATCGACGGGCGCAATACGCTGGCCTGTATCTTTGGTATGGATGAGGTCAAAGGCGACGTAAAGATTTACCCGCTGCCGCATATGCCGGTGGTCAAGGATCTGATCCCCGACCTGACGCATTTCTACGCCCAGCATGAATCGATTATGCCGTGGCTGGAGACCAAAACCAACACACCCGCCAAGGAATGGAAGCAATCCGTCGAGGATCGCTCCAAGCTGGACGGGCTGTATGAGTGTGTGATGTGTGCGTGTTGCTCAACGTCTTGCCCCAGCTATTGGTGGAACGGTGACCGGTATCTCGGCCCGGCAGCCTTGCTGCACGCTTACCGCTGGATCATCGATTCGCGCGATGAGGTGACGGGCCAGCGTTTGGATGAATTGCACGATCCGTTCAAATTGTATCGCTGCCACACGATCATGAACTGCACCAATACCTGCCCCAAAGGGTTGAACCCCGCCAAGGCGATCGCTGAGATCAAAAAGCTAATGGTCGAACGCGTCGTTTGAAGCAGGGCTTAAGAATTGGAAGGGCCGCGATGATTGCATCGCGGCCTTTTCGCATTATGACCCAGACGGTATTGCGGTTGTGGGATCAGGGGGCGGGCTTTATCGGCCCAGTATCCCCTGCAACGCGGCTTGTCCGGATTGCAGCAAAGTCAGCGCCGAGCTTGCACCGGCTTGCGATTGCACCTGTTGTATCTGCCCGGCCAAAAGGTAACGGCGGGTAAGGGCGTCCAACTTGGTAGGATCGGCAAACTGCGAGATTGTATTGCTGCCCGTCAGGCGTTCGGTTCGATCTTGTAGAACCTGAACCTGACGGTCGATGTCCAAAGTGCCGAAGCTGGAGGGCAGCAAAAACGCTGTCTCGAAAACAGTGCGCAGGCTCGGGGTGCCCAGCACTGTGTACCATTTTGTGGCCTCGGAATTACCTTGCACCGCCAGATCGCCAAGGTCACGCTCCAACGCCAGAGCGGTGCGCATCGTATCGTTCTGATCGCCCACGGCGATTTCAAAAGACCGGTCCTGAAACTTCTGGATCAGTGCATCTGCGAACCCGGAAAATTGAGTCTTGGGCACCGGACCATCACCGAACCCGAATGCCGTCGCCAACTGAAAATACCGCTTGTCCGTCAAGCGGTTCACGAAGCTCCCGCCTTCGCTGGTCGTGCTTTCGAGGACCTTTTCTATGAAGGCGCGATTCGGCAAGTCATCTGCCAGGCCGTAAGCCGTCAGAGCAACACGTAGCAACCGACGATCCGAGACCAGATCCTTTGCGGTTGTTATCTCACCAATATTTTCGCGCACATAAGTCTCGTCCCGCTGCGCCGCCGGTGTATTCGCATGAGCCGTCGACTGGCTTTCAAGCGTACGTTGCAAAAAACGCCATCCGACGTACCCATCCAGTGGTATGACAGGCTGAAAACTCATTGCCGGGGTGCCGCCATCAAGCGCTGTTCGCGCGGCAATAACCCGCGCAGATGGCGCATGGCCGGATAAAAACCCCCGTCGATGACCGCTTGCGACGCATTGTCCAGCAGTTGACGGCTATCGGTATCCGTAAGAACCTGGCTGAGTTGCTCGATGCCACGCAAGAGCTGTGGCTTTGCATCCTCTGGATCCGCGTCGCCTGACAATACAAGCTGTGCAATATAGCAAACGCGGCTGACGGGTGTTCCGGCACTTTCCGGATGAATCGCGTCGCGCAGGCGCAGAATATTGGCGTTGCGCGTCACGATCGAGAACCGGCTACGGCGATCACCATTTTCGATGACTGCGCCATTGATCAGCACCCGTTCATGCGGCGCTAGCTTGAGGATAAGACCGGTCATGCGGTTCCCCCTTGCCCGCGCAATCCGCGCATTACCGAGGTATTGATCTCTGCCAGGACCTCGGCCGTTGCCGTGCCAGCCAGAACCAAGGCTGTGTGGCGCAGCGAGAATTCTGCGAGGAAGAACAGCCGTGCTTTGAGGTCCTGCGGAAATGCATTTCCTGTGCCCGCCAGGTCGGCGGCAAACGCGGTCCATAATTTCCGATTGTCGTTAAGGGCTGCGACAAGGGCTGGATTTGTGCGCCCCGGTTGGTGAGGAATTTGGGCCTGAAGGCGGCCGGTAACCCGCGCCAGAACATCGTATTCAATGTCGCGGGGCGTTTTCAGCGTCTTGGTATTCAATCCGTAGGTCGACTGTACGTGGGCAGCTACGCTCATAAATGGGCCTCATGGTGCGAAGTCATGGGTCGGGCAAAATGGCCGGGGTGGTTAACCCCGGCCAGAGCCTTAGCGGAAGAGCGACAGGATGTTCTGCGGCGCCTGATTGGCGATCGACAGAGCCTGAATGCCCAACTGCTGCTGCACCTGTAGTGCTTGCAGTTTTGCCGACGTTTCTTCCATATTCGCGTCAACCAACGATCCGATACCAGCCTTGAGCGAGTCCATCAGATTGCTGACATACTCGCCCTGAATTTCAACCCGGCCCTGGGCCGAACCGAAATCTGCGGCGGCGCGGACAGCAGTCTGCGTCAGCCCTTCAATCGCTGACAGGGCCGCTTTGGCACCATCTTCTGTCGAGACATCGATATCCCCAAGGATCGCCATGCCACCACCAGCGGTACCGCCGGTCGTCAAAGCAGCGGTTGTGGTGACCGACGCGGCAGTATTGTTGGTAATTTCGATGGCACCGTTGCTGCCCAGAGTTGCGGAAATATCGACACCGGCGGCCTTAGCCTCAAAATTCAGGCGCTCTGTCAGGCCACGGGCAATATCTGTCACCGTATCGCCATCGCGTGCGACATAGTTCACTGCGTTGGTAATGCCTGTTAGGCCACCAATAGCATAACCATCACCGGCCAGCACCCTGTTGCCACCCCGCGCTGCAGTGGCGATCTCACCCACGACCGTCATCGTTGACGTCCCTGCGGCAGCAATCGCACCGGCACCGGTCATCGCCGCTGCGGCCAGAACAGTGCCTGAGCCAACGGTCACGTCCTGAGTGCCCAGATCCGCCTTTCCTGCGTCGATATTCGAGGCCGTCACGTTGCCAGCGCTATCACGATCAAGCGACGACAGGATCGAAACGGTGCCCGAGTCCTTAACGCCAGCGCCCGCACCGGTATTGCCGACGATTTGCGCAACGGTCGCGCCGCCTTCGCGGTTGGACAGCAGATTAAGGCCGTTGAACTGGGCGGAACCCACGATGCTGGAAATCTGGTCGCGAATCGCCGACAGGTCGGTTTGCAGTTTCTCGCGATCCATATTGGATTCTTGCGCGTTGACGATTTTGCCTTTGATTTCACCCAAGAGGTCGGTGATTTGCTCAGAGGCTGAACGCGCCGTGGCGATGGTGGATTCACCCAGTGCAAGGCTGGACGAGATGCTTTTGAAGCCCGAAACATCGGATTCCATGGTTTTCGAAATCGCCCAGACGGCCGAATTGTCTTTGGCAGATGCGACCGACTTACCCGTCGAGATTTCGCCCTGTGTTTGGCTCATGTTGGAGTTGATGTTGCGCAGCGTTTGCAGCGCAACCATGGCCGAGTTGTTGGTCAGAATCGAGGACATTGGTATTCCCTTGAACTATGGGCGTATTCACGCCGGTTGAGCGCCGTCTATGACGGCAACAACGCCCTTTCTGAGCATGCGGCGTTCCGTTTTCCGAACGCCGCGCCACCAACTTGGTGCAAGGCCAAATTCGCCGCCAATCGCTAAGATGGCCTTAATCGCGGCACGCCAGACGCGGCGCATTTCCTTCAAATTCTATGAAGTTGGCGGCCGTATGGTTATCGCCGCCCATCCCTGCGCACTCCCGAATCAAAAACGGCGACCCTTGTTGAAAGGGCCGCCGTACAGGGCACTGCGAAACTTTGGGTCAAGCGCGTCGCTCGAGCGTCCGGCGTGGCGGGTCAACGCAACTGCGACCACCGTCGCGGGCATAGGTCTGGTCACCACGTTGCCCCTTATAGCGATCAATCAATGCATGCGCGTCCCGCAAGCCACGCAACGTAGCCTCAAACAAACGGGCATTCCGCGCCGCATCACGTCGCACGCTTTCCAACAGCGTTGACTCTGAGTTGCCGCGCCCCGGCTCGCTCCCCTCCAGCCGAGCCAGCAACGCCTCCTTGCGGGGGGCCAAGCGAATCAGGCCAGGCATATCCGCTTGTTTTAATGCGCGATTTTCCTGCGCTAGCAATGTGACCATGCGGGTCAGGTCCGGACGAGGGCCTGGCGGACGCCGGGTCATGGCTGTTCACCATTTTGCCGCGCAATCAACGATCGCTCTATCTGATCGGCCAGCCCAATCCCGCCCCGCGCCACCATCGCGCGCGCCTGCGCATCCGCCAGAAATGACGTGAATTGCGCCTCACCCTCGCCACCACCAAAGGATTCAGAGGGTTTATAGACACCCGCACTTTTCAACATCTCGGCCAGGAACGCCGATTCGAGCGCCTCGGCACTGCGGCGCAGCGCAGTGACCGGGGCGGGTGTCGGCGGAAGGGACGGCGGAATAATGGTCATGGCGACTCCTCAGTTACCCGACCAACTTCTCTGATCTCGGTAAAGAAGCGGTAACCAACGGCTGCTAAACACAAGATGACCGACAAAAAAGGAGAGGGTCATGTTTCTCGCATTACCCACCGACCTCACGGCCGTAGCGGGGCCCACCCTGCGACTGCCGATCAATGCCGATGCCGAGGCGTTTCGGGCGGTTCTGGCGTCGCTCAGGCAGGCGGCACCGGTCGCCGGGGATGATCTGGCCGCGACGGATGGCGACGAATCAACGTTGTTGGCGGGGCAGGATGACACGGGTGATGCAACGCCGGAAAACCTGTCGCCTGACGAAGATCGCAGCAAGCCGGTGCTCGAAAGCGCCGGGGACGAAGCCATCGTATCGGCCGCGCCCGACACTGTAAGCACCGAAGGGAACGCAGCACAGCATGAAACCCTGCCGGACGCCCCGCTGCCTGCGGTTAAGGCGGAACAGGTGACCATCGGCGTTGCGGTGGAGGAGGAACCAGCGGCGATGGCATTGCCGGACGCGCCGCAGCCCGCGGTTATGGCCGAACCGGTGGCCCCCGGCTTTGCGGTGGTGGAGGAATCTGCGCCGATGGCGGTGCCGGACGTGCCGCAGCCTGCGGTCAAGGCGGAACCAGTGGCCCCCGGCTTTGCCGTGGAGGAGGAACCAGCGGCAGCGGCAGTGCCGGCGGCGGGAGCGGCAGCAGCGACGCACCCCCGCGATACTGCCGTGGCCAAATCCGATACTCCCGCCCCATTCATCACTCAAACTCAGCACAGTGAGCCTGTTTTCACGGCACCGCCTGCACCTGAAACGCCGGTTCCGGCCGTGATCAACACCGATTCGGCCCCCGATTCTGGCTTAGCCGCACTGGCGCAACTGCCAGAACGCGCCGCGCCGGTGCAAGAGGTCGCCGTTGCGGTTCTCGCCAACCCGCGCGCGGCTCTGTGGCAGGGGCGGCTGT
>Ga0209345_10006078_pt1 | contig 11027 bp, 7 predicted proteins | sample Cruoilmetagenom7_FD_187294 | JGI IMG/M metagenome (GOLD analysis project Ga0209345, IMG submission 187294) | Oil polluted marine microbial communities from Coal Oil Point, Santa Barbara, California, USA - Sample 7 (SPAdes) (version 2) | ecosystem: Environmental > Aquatic > Marine > Oil seeps ...
TGATAAAATTAATAATAATAATAATAATAATAAAATTATTCCCCGTATTTTGATTGTTGATGACGACCCCTATATTAAGGAGCCTTTGCGTGATTTTTTTGAGCAATTTGGAATTATTGTTTTTGCAGTCGCCAACGCTCAAGATGCGATTGATATGTTAAAGATCAAATCTGTTGATGTGGTAATAACAGATATTGACTTGCCTGGCATGGACGGACTGGCCCTGACAGCTCTTATAAAAAAAGAATATAAGTCTGATGTTATTGTAATTACAGGACATACAGAAGTTTATTCCTACAAAGATGTTATTGACAAAGGGGCAAGTGATTTTGTTTTTAAGCCTGTACATTTTCATGAGCTCCTCATGAGGCTAAAACGGGTGATCAAAGAACGACAGCTGCGAAAAGAACGGGCTTTACTGATAAAAAAACTGGAAAAGCTGGCAATAACGGATCCCCTTACTGATTTAAATAATTCCAGACACTTTTTTAATCAGGTGGGCATAGAAATAGAAAGATCAAATCGGTATAATCATTTTCTTAGTATTGTACTTTTGGATATAGATAATTTTAAATCATATAATGATTCCTATGGGCACCTGGAGGGAGATAAAGTTCTTGTAAAGCTGGGGCGGATAATCACGTCGCATTTAAGAAATATGGATTCAGCCTACAGGTACGGCGGGGAAGAATTTATCCTACTCCTTCCGGGGACAAAAAAAATGGAAGCAAGTATAGTGGCTGAGCGCTTAAGAGCCGCCGTGGAAAGCGAGAAGTTATATCCTATAGATGATAAAATCCATACAATAATCACCATAAGCGCAGGGGTCGCCCAATACCTGCGGAATGAAGATAGAGATTCCTTTATAAAAAGGGCGGATGATGCAATGTATAAATCTAAAAAAGATGGGCGAAACAGAATATCCGTGAGCTGATAAGGAACGGGGACGAAATAAGTTCGCAATTTTAAGTGTTGAGGCGCCTGCCTGGCAAGGCGCAAAAGTGTAAGAATATCAAGATATTGCTACGCTTTTGTAACGCAGTCAGGCAGGATGGATCGACGCTTAAAATACCAAGTTATTTCGTCCTCGTTCCTAAGGATCTTTTGTGAACCGCTAGGGCAAAATATTAACCTCCAGCAGCAAATCCCCTGCCCCCCCGTTTTGTGCAAGTTTCCCCAAACCCTTTAACCGAACAATTCCTTTTTGTTTAATCCCGGCCGGAATTGTAACTTTGATCAGTTTTCTGTGAAAGCCCCATGCTATATTAACAAGTTTAACACATCCTGCATCTGCTTCAAATAGGGATATGGTAATTGTTCCGTACAGTGTTGAATCATTGTCAAATCCAATGGGACTTATTATCTGCAAATGGTAAGTTTTTTTTTGGGGTATGGGAACCGGTTTTTTATCAATTCTTTCCCCATGGGGTTCTGTGCGAAAAATGGTTAAAGCAGCAGCACCAAAAATAAATCCTCCCACGTGTGCCCACCAGGCAATGCCTGAAGCCCCATGTCCACCGGCAGCATTTAAAAGCTGCATCAAAAACCAGACTCCAAGGAAAAAAAATGCCGGAATTTCCACAAACCAGGGAATAATAATAATCGGTATCAGGGTCAATATCCTGGAACGGGGGTGGAGAATAAGATAGGCTCCCATTACCCCTGCAACTGCACCGCTTGCCCCTATGACCGGCACATTGGAATGGAGATTAAAGATAAGATGGGTCAATCCTGAAAAAGCACCGCATAACAAATAAAAAATAAGATAACTTATATGCCCCATGCTATCTTCCACATTATCTCCAAAAATATAAAGAGTCCAGAGATTGCCGAGAAGGTGAAAAAAACCGCCATGAAGAAACATAAAGGAAATGATGGAAAAAATTTGCTGTTCCAGGGTAAAGTATGATGCCACCTGGGATATGGAATAACGGGCGGGAACAAGACCGTAAATATATATAAAACGGTTCATATGGGGTCCCTGGGATAGTTCCAGCAAAAAAGCAACTATATTAATCCCTATGATGGTATTATTTATAAGGGGATATCTTTGCGATGGGATTGTGTCACGAATGGGTATCATGCAGGGTTGTCCAGTGTTCTTCGGATTCGCAGAAAAATTGTGAACTTATTTTTAACAGCTTGCTCAAGCCCTTAATCCATAGGATTGATTCGCATACTTATATCCACAGCCCTGGCAGAATGCGTCAGGGCGCCTGATGATATAATATCGACCCCCGTGTCGGCCAGGGGTAAAAGGTTTTGCTTTGTAATCCCCCCTGATACTTCAACCAGTGCCCGGCCGTCAATTACAGCGACGGCCTCCTTTATCCTGTCAATATCCATATTATCCAGCATAATAATATCAGCCCCTGCTGTTAGGGCATCTTTCACCTCTGACATACTTGCTGCTTCAACCTCTATTTTAAGAAGATGGGGCATATTTTTTTTTATCCGGGCCACAGCTTTTATAATTCCTCCGCATGCAGCTATATGATTATCTTTAATCAGTATGCCGTCAAAGAGTCCCATGCGATGGTTAAATGCTCCGCCGGCACGAACAGCCGCTTTTTCCAGCACCCGCCATCCAGGGGTGGTTTTGCGGGTGTCAACCAGACGAACATTTTTGTTTCCCAGCTCTTTAACAAATGAGTTTACATGGGTGGCGATGCCGGAAAGGCGCTGTAAAAAGTTTAAAGCTGTACGCTCACCCAGAAGAAGGGATTTGACCCTTCCTTCTAACTTGAGCATTATATCTTTCGGGTTAACAGCTTCTCCTTCTGTGCATAAGGGTGTTATGTTTACATCGGGGTCAAGGTGGTTGAAAACCCGGGAGACAACCTCTACCCCATAAGTGACCAGGGGCTCCTTGGCAACAATAACAGCCTGTCCCTTCAGGCTGGTACTAATCAGAGTATCTGTTGTAACATCTCCGGACCCGATATCTTCTTTAAGAGCAACTTTTATAAGATGATCTGCTAAATGCATAATATTAATTTGAAGCCGTTTTTATTTTATCAAGATTTACTTCTATTTTTTCCTGTTTTTTCAAAAGATTTCCCTGTTTTTCTTTTACTTTTTCCACCACATGTTCCGGAGCTTTGGATAAAAAGTCTTCATTGTTAAGCTTTTTTAAGACCGATACAAGCTCTTTATTTATTTTATTAATTTCTTTTTCCAGCCGTTCGATCTCTTTTTTAAAATCTATTATCCCCTCAAGGGGAATAAAAATTGTTGCTCCATCAACAACTGTTGTGGCAGATGCATGGGGTCTGTCCATCTCCATCTGTATGGAAAAAGAGTTGAGTTTTGCCAGGTTAATTATAATGTCATGGTCTTGTTCGGTTAATCTTTGCATGCTTTGATCATGGGCATGTACCAGAGCTGTGAGGAGTAATGATGGCTGAATATTCATTTCTCCCCTGATAGTCCGTATCCCTGTTACAAGTCTTATAATCAGTTCCATTTCCGACTCAACATCAGATTTCTGGCCGAAGTTCCGGAAATCGGCTTTATCAAGGGGGAAAACAGCTTTCATTATGGAGCCCTTTGTCCCTGTTATTTTATGCCAGATCTCTTCTGTTACAAAAGGAATGAAGGGGTGAAGGAGAACAAGGGTGGTTTTTAAGGTCTGTTTCAGAACAAAGAGGGTATTCTTTTTTTCGTTGGAGTCTCCTTCACTGTAGAGGACAGGCTTTATAGCCTCAAGGTACCAGTCACAAAATTCATGCCATACGAACTGATATAATGTTCCTGCTGCATCATTGAATTTGTAATTGTCCAGGGCATGGGCCACGTCTTTTGCAACGGATTGCAACCTTGATAAAATCCATTTGTCAGGGAGGGATAAAGATTTACCGTCCAGTGAATCAAAAGTCTGTATATCACTTGTATCTGTTATGTGCATCATGGCAAAACGGGAGGCATTCCATAATTTATTTATGAAATGACGATACCCCTCCACACGTTTTTCAGACATTTTAATATCCCTTCCCTGGGCAGCAAAAGCTGCAAGGGTAAAGCGGAAGGCATCTGTCCCGTATTGTTCTATTACGGTTAAAGGGTCTATGACATTACCCTTTGATTTACTCATTTTCTTTCCGTTTTCATCTCTGACCAAAGCATGAATGTAAACATCTTTAAAGGGGATATCCCCCATCATATGTATTCCCATCATCATCATGCGGGCAACCCAGAAAAAAAGTATGTCAAAACCTGTGATGAGGACCGAGGTGGGGTAAAACTTTTCCAGAAGGTCTGTTTCATTGGGCCAGCCCATGGTTGAAAAAGGCCAGAGGGCAGAACTAAACCATGTATCCAGGACATCAGGGTCCTGTGTAAGAGTCTTACTTCCACATGAAACACACATTTCAGGGTGCTCAATGGCAACAACAAGTCTTCCGCATTGATCACATGTCCATGCCGGGATCTGATGCCCCCACCATATTTGGCGCGAGATACACCAGTCTTTGATGTTATCCATCCAGCTAAAATATGTATTTTTCCATGTTTCAGGAATTATTCTGGTCTCATTTTTTTTTACAGCTTCAATTGCTTTTTTTGCCAGGGGACGGGCTTTAACAAACCATTGTTTGGATAGATTCGGTTCAACAACTGTTTTGCATCGGTAACAATGCCCCACGCCATGGGTGTAGGGCTCAGTCTTTACAAGAAGACCTTTTTGTTTAAGGAGTTTTACAACGGCCTTTCTACATTCAAATCTCTCCTGGCCTTCAAAGATACCGGCCGGGGACATCATTGTTCCATTGTCATCTATTGTTTTAATAGAGGGAAGATTGTGACGCTGTCCAATCTCAAAGTCATTGGGGTCATGGGCTGGAGTAATTTTTAAAGCACCGGTGCCAAAAGACATATCCACATAATGGTCTCTTATTATGGGAATCAGCCTGTCTGTTAAAGGCAAAAGAACATTATCAGTGCCGATATTTTGGTATCTTTCATCATCAGGATTTAAAGCAACCCCGGTATCTCCAAACATGGTTTCCGGCCTTGTTGTTGCCACAACAAGGCCTCCGGAATTGTCAGGGTAGGGATATCTAATATAATATATATACCCCTGAGTCTCTTCATGATCGACTTCAAGGTCAGACAAAGCTGTATTGCAGCGTGGACACCAGTTTATTATGTAATCCCCGCGATAAATAAGCCCTTCTTCATAAAGAGTAACAAACACTTTTCGTACAGCGGCAGAAAGCCCTTCATCCATGGTAAAACGCTCCCGCTTCCAGTCGCATGAAGCTCCAAGTCGTTTTAACTGGTTGATAATGGAGCCCCCGTACTCTTTACGCCATTCCCACACAGCCTCTATGAATTTTTCTCTTCCCAGTTGATCCCGGCTGATACCTTTGGCGCTTAAGTTCCGTTCCACAACATTTTGGGTGGCAATGCCGGCATGGTCGGTTCCGGGCATCCAGAGAACATTATCCCCCCGGAGTCTTCTGTATCTGCAAAGAATGTCCTGCATGGTAATATTTAAAGCATGTCCCATGTGAAGAACCCCGGTAACATTGGGTGGAGGAATTACTATGGAATAAGCTGGCCCCTCTCTTTTTTCATCAGCTTCAAACAATCCTTCTTTTTCCCAGTAATCATACCATCGTTTCTCAACATCATGGGGTTCATATCCTTTGCTGAACAGGCTTGAACTCATCCTGAATCTCCTATAAAAAAAGGGGATTATAAATAATCCCCATTCATGTTAGGGAACTGGAAGAAAATAATATGCCCATACCGTGTAGAACTTTTGTTCGTCTTCAAGGCATGATGGAGGTGCATAGTGAGCTATGTGCCTGTTATCGCAACGTAGAAGACGGACAAAAGGGGAAACAGGATGGGTATATTCTTTTTTTAAAATTCCCTTAATCCATTAAATATAAATTTTAAGACAATTAATTTCAGAAGGCTCTGACTGATAACCCATTTAATTCATTCGTATAAAAAGTTATGAACCTGTCAGACATATTACGCCTGGAACGTATCTAAAATATTTTTTATAAATTTTATATAGTGTATATGACTTAAAAATACGTGTCAATGTTAAAATATATGTATAAATATTCACATAAATAAAAATACCCAATTTTAAAAATTGGCACAAGGCCAGAGGGAGGAAGGGTATGTAATACTCCGACAACTGTTGAGGAACGAGGAGGAAATACCCTGGTATTTTAAACGTCGATCCACCCTGCCTGACTGCGTTACAAAAGCGTATCAATATCTTGATATCCCTACACTTTCGCGCCTTGCCAGGCGGGTGACTCAACACTTAAAATTGCCGACTTATTCTTGAACGAACCCTAAGGGAATGAATTTATTGATGTGACGGTCTATAATTATACTGATTGCAGATTCGAATAATCTCTGAAGATGGTTTCCCATGATGAAATGTACAGAATGGATAGGGTTATTTTTGGCAATATTTTATAAAAGACTGAACGCAGGAGACTTCTCCCTTTTTGCAGGAATTAATATAATCCATAAAGCTGATAAATTTTTCCATGGAGGCCGCATCCATCGCATGTTCCATGCGGCATGCCGTGGTGTTTGCTGTTTCTTCATCCACCTGAAGCACATTGAGCAGAAAAGCGTAAAAAACATTATGCCGCTTGGTTACTTCTTCAGCAATGGCGAGCCCTTTTTCTGTGAGAGTAATATAGCCATATTTTTCCCAGTTAATCAGACCTTTTTTGTTAAGGGATTTCAGCGCCCCTGTAACAGAGCCTGGAAGGACACCCATTTTTTCGGCGATATCCTTACCCCTTGCTACTTTTTTTATTTTTTCCAGTGCGAGTATTGTCTCAAGATAATCTTCAAGATTTGCAGACAGCATCTCCGTTTTCATAAATTCCCCCTTAAATTTTTTACCAATCATAACTTTTTTTGGCCATAAGGTCAACTTATAAAACCTCTTTTACATCCGCCTTTATTCCAGTTTTGCAGGGAAGGTTAAGAGCTAAGCTCAGGATGGCTCCTGCCAATAAAACAATACCTCCTGTTAAAAAGGCTGCTGAATAACATCCTGTTTTATCATAAATATAGCCGGCATATGGGGCACCTATTGCTCCTGCGGAGGTTCCCCCAAAAATCAGAACTCCGAAGATGGTGCCGGAATAGGCTGTTCCAAAAAAATCGATATTTTTTTTAATGATTAAAGGTAAGGTGCCCCCGTATCCCAGGCCGTAAAGTGCTGCAAGAATGTAGAATTCTTGCAAATTATTCACCCATATCAATGAAAACAATAAAATTGCCTGGAGCATAAGAGCTGTTGGGAGGAGGCTTTTTGAATTGTATCTGTCTGCTGCTCCTCCGATGACTATTCTTCCTATTATGCCGCTTCCTCCAATCAGGGTCAGAGCAAAAGCTGCCTTAATAGGTCCGAGCCCCATATCATCCATATGGGCCACCAGGTGTGTGGTAACAATGCTAAGGCCAAAAATAAGGGTAATAAAGATGCACAACAAAAACGCAAAGGGTGGAGTTCTGACAGCTTCCTTTAACCGGTAATCTTTATCCATGATTTTGTTGTTTTCTTTTTGGATATTATTATCCGGTGTCTCGGAATTTTTTACTGATGGTTCCCTGAAGAGCATTGTCACTGGAAACCCGATAACTCCAATGAAGAGTCCTATAAGAACCAATGATGTTCTCCATCCATAGGTCGAAATGAGATATCTGGTGGATGGGGGGAAAATTATCTGGCCCACGCCAACCCCGGCTGCCACAATACCGATGGCCAGGCCTCTTTTCAATACAAACCACCTTGTAACAGTTGTAATGGGGGGAACATATGCAGCTCCCATGCCGAATCCTATTATTATGCCAAAGGATAAATAAAGATGAACAGGTTCTGTGATTTTTGACATGAAATAATATCCCAGGGCGATAATAATTGTACTAACCGATGTTACCCATCGGGCACCATATTTATCACTTAAATATCCCATGAGAATTCCAGAGGCGCCATGGATAAACATATATACCGCGATGGCCCCTGAAGTAAGGGCTCTGTTCCAGCCGAGTTCAGACAGAATAGGTTTTAAGAAAACGCCAAAACAATAGTATGAACCATATAAAAGCATTACCAGGAAAAAACCGGCCAGCACCACATCCCATGCATTATCCTCTGTATCTAAATTTAATTTTTCCAGTAACCTGTTTTTCAATTTGTCTATACTCCCTGTGTAGTGAAATAGTTTTATAATCTGAGTTCATCGAAAATGCGAAAAAAAGTGGATATGTCATCTTCATTATTGTAAAAATGGGGTGATATTCTGATGTTTCCATTACGAAGGGAGAGCATAATTTTTTTTGAAGTTAAAAAATTGTAACATTTTACAGGGTCTTCCCAGGGTTTAAATGATAAAATTCCAGAGCAGTTTTCCCTGTTTGATGGTGAAATAGTATGAAGGCCACGTTTATCAAGGTATTTTTTAAAAATCTCATTAAGGTGTAAAACTTTAGAATGGATATTTGAAATCCCAATCTCTTTCAGCATATTTAAGGCCTCCCCCAATCCAAAAATTCCTGACATGTTCATCGTCCCGGGCTCAAATTGCAGGGCATTTTTTTTGAGGGTAAAGTCAATATTAAAATCCTCTTCATTAATAACACTCTTCCACCCCAGGCTAAATGGGTTTAACAGGTCATTTACCTGTTTGCTGATAAAAAGTATCCCGATTCCCATGGGTCCTGTTAACCATTTGTGTCCCCCTGCAGAAAGAAAATGGATGCCGCATTCTTTTACATCCAGAGGAATAACCCCCAGGCTCTGAATTGCATCAACAAATAAAAATATTCCTTTTTTTTTACAAAAATTTCCAAGCTCAGGAAGATTAGCCGCAAATCCTGATAAATAGTCAACAGAACTTAATGCTATCATTTTTGTTCTGGGAGTCATCTTTTTTTTGATATCTTTTAAATTTATACAACCATTACGCCGTTGTACAAATTTAACCTGTACACCTCTCTTTTTTGCATTTAGCCACGGGTAAACATTGGAGGGGAAATCGGGTACAGGTATAATTACTTCATCCTTATCTTTCCAGTTAAAGCCTGAAGCTACTATGCTGATTCCTGCTGATGTGTTTCCGGTAAAGGCGATTTCATCAGAATCGGCATTGATTATGGATGCAGCCGATTTACGAACAGCCTCAACACGCTTAATCCAGTTGAAGTATTCTCTGCTCCCCTTGTTTGCATTTTCGTTATAAAAATCTGTAACCGCCTTAACAACCTTTAATGATAGAGGGGATGCGGCTGCATGGTTTAAAAAAATATAATCTTGCGTAATGGGAAAATAGGAGCGATATGTATCAATTTTCATAGCAAAATAGAGCGTCCTTTATTTTCAGATTACACCTGAACCTGTAAATATTCGGATTACGGGTTAGGCTTTTAGAAGTAGGGGCACGGTGCGCCGTGCCCCTAAGGAACGGGGACGAAATAACTTCGCAATTTTAAGTGTTGAGGAGCCTGCCTGGCAAGGCGCGAAAGTGTAGGAATATCAAGGTATTGCTACGCTTTTATAACGCAGTCAGGCAGGATGGATCGACGCTTAAAATACCAGGTTATTTCGTCCTCGTTCCTTAGGGCCTATAACATTTTTATCATCAGGGGAATGGCAACAAAGGTGCCAATGCCGCTTCCGATATTGGTGAAGACCACAATCAGGAGTATCCGTGTGAGTCTGTTTTTCCAAAACCCCCTTACGGTGAGTATATCGCTGGAAAGATTTTCAAGATCCATAACTTTTGGTTTTCTTATAAGGGCCTCCACAAGTCCTGAAACCCACCCTGCCGCGATCATCGGATTTAAAGAGGTTAATGGCGCCGCCAGTACGGATGAGAGAATGGTTAAAGGATGGGCCAATGCCAGGGATGCTCCCAGTCCCGCCAGAACACCATTTGCAATAATCCACCATTTAATCATATGAATTCCGGTATCTGTTTCCCCATAAAAAAATCCGATTACAAAAAGTGCGCAAATGATTAAAGGGAATCCCCATTTTATAAAAGATGACATTTTCTTTTTTGGCGGAAGGGCTTCCAGCTCCCTAATATCCGGGTCGGTATTAATATATTTTTTAATCCCTGGGATATGTCCTGCGCCAACCACAGCCACAATCTTTTTACCAGGGGCAGATTTTATTTTGCTGGCAAGATACATATCCCTTTCATCTATGAGAATGGTTTTGATAATGGGCTGAATTCGTCCTATTTCCGAAAGAAGTGTTTCAAGCACATCTTCTTTTTTCATTTTTTCAATATCTTCTTTAGTTATGTCATTTATCTGCCCCAGGGAGAAAAGGAATTGAAATATCAGTTTGATTTTGCCCCATAATCCCATGGCCCCCCATGTTCTTGAAAGTGTGATGTGCACATCCCTGTCGGCAAGATGAATTGCAGCCCCCACTTCATCAGCGGTTTCCATGGCCTTTAACATCTCCTGGCCAGGGGTAATATCAAAATTACTCGCCACCCTTTTTTGAAAGGATGCTAAAAGAAGGTTGGAAAGAAGAAGGAATGTTTTTTTTTCCTTTATTACCTTTATTACATCCATCTCCTGCCATTTCTGTTTTTGCGTTATTGTTTGGTATCTGGATTCGCACAACTCAACACAAACAGTATCCGGGTTATTCTCTTTTATTGTGGAGATTACAAGGTCAACACTCTCCTTTGACACATGGGCAGTACCAACAAGAAGAATTTCTTTTCCGTTTACATTCATAGGGTGGAGCATACCACCATCTGTTTTCATCATATATTACTCCTTGTAAATAGTCTGCTACCTGAATATAGTTAAATCGGTTTTATGTCAAATTTTAACAGGTGAATAGAGTTGAATAGTAATTATTTTGTAACTATTCAGCGTCGCTGATTTAAAATAGGCAGCAGGTATGATCTGATTAAAACTTTGAAATTGTTTGAACGGATTAGAGAGCGTTAAGAAAGAATCCATCAGGGCTGAACTTATTGACATTATTTTCTGGTATACTATTACACAAGTTT
>Ga0209345_10006079_pt1 | contig 11025 bp, 8 predicted proteins | sample Cruoilmetagenom7_FD_187294 | JGI IMG/M metagenome (GOLD analysis project Ga0209345, IMG submission 187294) | Oil polluted marine microbial communities from Coal Oil Point, Santa Barbara, California, USA - Sample 7 (SPAdes) (version 2) | ecosystem: Environmental > Aquatic > Marine > Oil seeps ...
TGCTGATCAGCACCGCTTTATCCTCTGGAACGATGCCAAGCAAATGAATGGCCAGTAGATCAACCACGTCATCGGCAGATAACATAGTATTTTGTTTCACCATTTCAGGATTTAGGCGATTGAGAAGCAGTTTTGGGGTTCCTTTTTCCTCGGCTTCCACGATCCCGATAATTCTATCTGCGTCCCTGACCGCTGAAACTTCAGGGTTAGTGACCACGATGACCTGATCTGCTGGAGCGATTGCGTTCTTAAAACCGCGTTCAATTCCAGCGGGTGAATCCACGATAACCCAGTCCAGATCTGGCCGAAGCTCATCACATATACGGATCATATCAGAAGGAGAGACCGCCGTTTTATCCCTGGTCTGAGCGGATGGGATCAGGAAAAGGTCTGGAATATGTTTATCCTTAATCATGGCCTGGCTTAATCGGCAGCGTCCTTCTACTGCGTCAACCAGGTCGTAAACGATTCTGTTTTCTAGACCCAAAACCACATCAAGATTACGCAGCCCAATATCGGCATCAATACAGGCTACCCTCTGGCCCATCGTCGCCAGGGCTGCCCCAATATTAGCTGTAGCGGTTGTTTTTCCAACCCCTCCTTTTCCAGATGTGATTGTGATGACTTTTGCACTCATATAGGTTTCCTGTTGAATGATTATTGTCCTGCTGCCCAATCCCGGGCTGTAACCTTTCCATCCTCCAGGAAGGCGATTTCCGGACGGGGTTTGCCCTTTCTGGGAGGAGAGACACTGATTTTATCAGAAATTCGCAGCTGAGTAGGAGAAAGATCCAGGGAGCAAACTACAGCGCTGGTATCTCCTCCAGCTCCGGCGTGTGCTACTCCCCGAAGCCTCCCCCAAACAATGATGTTGCCGCCGGCAATTAGTTCAGCTCCTGGATTTACATCCCCTAAAACGACAATATGACCTTGATATTTAACCTTGTGTCCTGACCTCAGCGTGCGGTGAAGAAATACGGCTTCATCTCCATCCAGCATTGAGTTTATTGGCGATTTTTCTGGTTCTGGGGAGGATTCATCCAGCTTGATTTCCAAACCCAGGTCCTGAGATGCCCGTTCAGTGGACAGGGACGAGCTTAATACAGCTTTGAGTTTGATATCGCGGTCAGCCAGAGTATTTCGCAGGCCTGAAAGGTCTGGAGATTTCAATGCTCGATCTCCCACATCGAGGACGATATGGGCGCTTTTAAAGAAGGCCAAATTGTCATCGATATGTGAAATAAGGGCATTTTTCTGCTCCTCCCATTCACCATCTTTGAGTTCAATTAAAATCCCGTTTTTGATGCCCTTGATCTCGATTTCTTGTGCCTGCATGGGGTTTACTCCGTCATTAAAACCGCCAAAAAATGGGTTTTAAGCACTTCATAAGATTATAGCATGAGAACTCAGGGGAGGACTGCTCTGCTGTCTATGGTCTTGAGCTCGAAGTAGGCTTCGATGGTCCTTCGAACGATGGGACCGGCTACGCTGGCGCCCTCACCGCCGTTATAGGCGAAAGCCACTACGGCGATCTCTGGATTGTCATAGGGCGCATAGGCGAGAGTCCAGGCATGGGAAGGCCAGCTGCCAGGAATGCAAAGGCCTTTTTCGTTGGCATACGTGTCACAGTATTCAGCTGTGCCGGTTTTCCCCGCTACGGCGATGCTGATATTATTAAAAACATCTTCCAGGGTTCCTCCAGTCACTGCAGCGCGCATGCCTTCCTGGATCTTTTCAACAACCCAGGGCTCTACAGTGGTTGTCTCTCCGGTCAGTTTTGCCTCACATCCGCCGGCGCTGGTTGGAGAAGAGTAAATATCAATTACGGGATCCTGGGTTATATCCCATTTCATCACTGGTTCAAAAGCCTGAACAACCTCGCCTTCTGCGTTGGTGATCTTTTCAATGACGGTAGGCTGCATCAATCTTCCGTTGTTGGCGATCGTAGCCGCGGACATGAGGATCTGCAGAGGTGTGGCTGTTACGAATCCCTGGCCAACGCTAGTGATATAGGTGTCTCCAGTGGACCAGTTCTCACCATGAGCGATACGTTTCCATTTCGGGTCCGGGATGATACCATCAGCTTCATCAGGAAGCTCAACTCCCAGGTAGTCCCCATATCCCAAAGCACGGGCGTATGTGCCCAGACGGCAAATACCCAATCCTTCCGGGACTTCATTAGGTACACCCGTGCCCAGCTCCTCAGCGTCGCCGCCGCCCAGCTGATAAAAGTACACGTTGCTGGAATTGGAGATACCGCCGATAAAGTCCAGCTCTCCAAAGCCGTCGTCTTTCCAATCTACATAGGTTTTACTGTTGCCGGGGTCATTGGGTGTATATTTGTTTGCCAATTGGATCTCAGGAGGTGTGGTAATGACCTGGTCGGGAGTAACGATACCTTCATTCAAGGCGCCTAGAGCGGTGCTGATCTTAAACACTGATCCTGCAGGAAGTTCAGCGCCAACGGCCTGGTTCACGAGGGGGTTGCGGACATCCAAATTGAGCTGCTGGTAATAATAAGCGGGAATGATGCGGGCCATGCGGTTGTTTTCGTACGTAGGGTAAGATACCATGGCCAGTATCTCTCCGGTCTGGGGATCCATGGCAATCACCACACCGCTGGTAATACGCAGTTCTCCGAAATATGCGTTCCAGTCACCGATCTCATCCAACAGGATTGATTCCGAGGCTTGCTGCAGACGGGTATCGAGCGTGGTGTATATATTCTGCCCCGGAATGGATGAGATCACAGGGACTGCGTCGCGTATAATCTGGCCGCCGACGTCCACTTCCACAACCCGCTTTCCAGGTTTCCCGGAGAGAATGGATTCATAGAAGCGCTCAAGTCCGGCATATCCGATCTTGTCGCGATTGGTGACAAAACCCCTTTCCGTGTAATACCCTTCTTCTAAACTTGAGATTGGCCCTAAAAAGCCGATGATGTTAGCTGTCAATGAACCGGTAGGGAAATCCCGAACCGTTTCGATCTCCAGGGTGATCCCGGGCCAATCCATGGTCTTCTCCTGGATGATCCTGGCTGTGGTTTCGGGTATATTGCAGGCGATTTTAACTTCGCGGTATGGGGAGCTTAGCTCTCCATATTCAATGATCTGGCTGATACCGTGATCAGAAACGCAGGGCACAAATGGATTTTCCGGAGTGATATCTCCCCGGGTAACCGGGACATCGATATATTCCGCCAGGGAGCGGATGATATTCTGGATCGATCCATCATCATCAGGAAGGTCTGCTGCCAGAACGACCACATTATAAGAGGCAACATTGCGGGCCAGGACAATTCCATTGCGATCAAATATCACTCCCCGGGTGGGGGCCAGGCTGATTTCCCGCAAGCGATTTTCCAGCGCCGTCGCTACCCAGGTATCCCCGTTCAGGATCTGGATGGAGAACAACCGGAAGATGAATATCAGGAAGACGACTCCAACCACAACTGCAAAGGACAGGATCCGGCCGCTGGGGATTTTATTGTGGGAAGAGATAGGAGATAACATATTAATCCTGCGGGTTGATCTGTTCCAGGACATCCTGGGTAAGTATGAATATTGGTAGTGAGATCATGAAGTTAAGGATGACGCTAGGCAATGTAACCACCTGCAGAACGGTTCCGAGCGAGATCTCGCTTCCCTGGAGAAAGAGGACCAGAAAAGATAGAGCGTGTGAGAATATGGTTCCAAAGAATACCACAAGCAGCTGCATCAGGAACGAAAAACGCCAGATCCTTTCCCGGATGATCAATGCCAGGCCAGTCGCGAGCAGATAGCTTCCCGTGAAAATTCCAAATGGCAGTCCAGAGAGAAAGTCCATGAATAAACCGCCGACGATACTCCACTGCCAGGAAGTGCTGACATTTTTCTGCAGGGCAATGGCTACCAGCACAACCAGCACAAGATCCGCTGTACCGTGATTTAGCGGCAGCCTGCTAACCACAGCAGATTGCAGGATGGCTATTAGACCTAAAGTGGGAATGCTTAATATAACTGACATAATCTGGGTAATGATCCAGTTCAGGGAGTGCCTGAATCAGGGATCAGAGGACTGAAATCGACTGGTTCAAAATTGATGATAACCAGCACTATGCTCAGATCCGAAAAATCTGTCACAGGCTGCACGGATGCGCTTTGGAAAAGGGCGTTCTCGCGGCTGCGGACGCTGGTGATCTGCCCAACGATGATATTGGCTGGGTAGTTTCCTCCCAGACCGGAAGTGAGGATCAGGTTCCCGGGATTTACATCGTCATCCTGGGGGATTTGCTCGAGAGTTATATCTCCTGTAATTGAGCCGGTCAAAACAGCCGCGCTCCTGGATGGTTCCACGCGGACATTGATCTTGGTTACCGGGTCAGTGATCAAGCTCACCCTGGCGCCTGTTGCTGTAACCTGTACAACGCGACCTGCCAGGCCGTTTTGAGTGACAACTGGCATACCACGCCTTAGCCCATCATCCGATCCCCGGTTGATGATGATGTAGTTAAGGAAAGGACTTGGATCACGACCGATCACCGAGGCGCCAATATATTGGTGTTCCGGGTTGGCTCGGGCAAACTCCAGCAGAGCTGATAATATTTCAAACTCCACTAACTGCTGCTGCAGTTCCACTATCTGGGCTTGCATGCGGGCATTCTCTGCTTCCAGCTCAGTATTCTGCTGGCGAATCTCCCGAATATCCTGGGAGGCTGAGACGAAATTTTCAACACCTTCGAACTGCAGGGAAACCCAGGTCTGTACGGAAGTAATTGGCGATACCACCCAGCGCGAAAAAGTGCTGAAAACACCACTGAGTGCCAGGGCAAGAATGCCTATGGCTACCAGGCTGAGCGTTATTATGCGAAGTGATTTTGGAAATCGAATATTCATATAGGGGTGAGGTGATTGGTTCTACCACTCCCCGGAGTAGTGAGCGACACTGAATAATGTGAAAAAGATTTCGGGGGTTGGCAGGATAATTTGGTACACCAGGAGTTTAATCTCTAATGGCGCTTTTGCGCTCCAGGCCGATAAATAATCCCTTCCATTTATCCAAATCTTCCAGAGCGACTCCAGCACCCCGGGCCACACAGCTGATTGGGTCTTCTGCGAGCCAGGTTCGGACCTGGAGCTCTTCGGTCAAGCGCTGATCCAGCCCCTGCAGAAGCGATCCTCCGCCAGCCAGGCAAACGCCGTTATCCATCAGGTCTGATAATATCTCAGGTGGGGTTTCGTCCAGAGCATCCCTTATAGTGTCAATGATAGTCTGAACTGAATCTGAGATTGCATCCCTTATTTCGATCGAAGAGATCTCAATAGAATCTGGCAGCCCTGTTACGAGATTTCGACCCCGCAGGGTCATGGTTTTTTCTTCTGAAAGAGGGAATGCGGATCCAATAGAGATTTTTGTTTCTTCGGCCAATCTCTGCCCGATCAGGATGTTGTATTTATTACGGATGTACTGGATGATATCCTCATCAAGTTCATCGCCGGCCACACGCAGTGAGCGGGATGAAACAACGCCGCCCATGGTCATAATGGCAACTTCGGATGTGCCGCCGCCGATATCTACGATCATGCTGCCGCCAACTTCATCAATGGGTAGTCCCGCGCCCAGAGCGGCTGCGACGGGCTCTTCGATCAGGTAGGTGTTGCGGGAACCAGCGGCCATAGCTGCATCGTAAACAGCCCTTTTTTCTACCTCTGTTACGCCGGCAGGGATACCAATCACTACCCGCGGCCGTGGAACAGGAACTATGCTCTGTTGATGGGCTCGGGCGATGAAATATTCCAGCATAGCCTGGGTGATCTCAAACTCGGAAATCACCCCATCACGCAGGGGACGGAGAGTGATGATATCGGCCGGAGTTCGGCCGATCATTTCTTTGGCAGCTGATCCGATAGCAATAGGCTCCCGGGTGCGTTTGTTAATAGCTACCCAGGATGGTTCTTGAATGACTATACCCTTACCCTTGACGTTTACCAGGGTATTTGCCGTTCCCAGATCGATTCCAATATCAAGTGAGAAATATCCCAACAGCCAATCGAAGGGAGAAAATGCCACTACTAACTCCTTTTTTCTAACAGATTGATTATACCAGCAAAACAAAAGGATATTAGTGGATACGGCTTCCTGAAATATGGCTTCTATCTCCTTGGAATTTGGGCTCATCCCCTTGATTAAAGGTTCAGATTTCTCTATAGTGGTAGAGAGAAATATTCATATCACGGATTTTTTAGTATCTGCTTGATTTGATATTTAATGGGGGGAAATATGCCTGAAATGGGGGGAAAAATAACTCGGATTATGATTCTGGCAGTGATGTTTCTTGGCGCTGGTTTGCTCTGGGCGGCCTGCAAATTTACCCCAAAAAAGGTCTCAATTTGTGAAGTACAGGGAAATGGTGAAATTTCAGGGTATGTGGGAAAAAAAGTCACCGTTCAGGGCCTGGTCAGCGCAAATTTGGAAGGGCAGATCCCTGTTGGTTATTTCCTGATCGATCAGAACTGCCCGACTGATGAGGAGGGTTCGCGCGGGATATTCATCGAGCAAGAGGGCGCAGAGGATATTGTGCACCTGGGAGATGAGGTGCAGGTTACAGGGCTGGTTAAGGAAGTCGGTGGAGAGACCAGGATCAAATGCAGCCAGGCTGATATGGAGATCCTCTCTCTGGGGAATGAACTCCCGCGAGAGATCAATCTGGTAGATGAATTTTTCCTCGATCCAGATATCTTCCGATATGAAAACTGGGAAGGAATGCGGGTCTATTTCCCGGAAGGGGAATTCTTGGAAGGGATTCTAGAATCAGATTTACCCAGCATCTTGCCTGCCTTCAATCTGGATCCGAATCTCCAGCTGGTCTGCTTGCATAATCAATCCATAACCCTTCAGCTATCTGGTTCTGGAAGACTTAACAAGCTTGGAAATTTTTCAACTGGGGATTTAGTTCAGGACCTGGCAGGTATTTTGAGGCAGAATACCTCTGGTTATCTGATCGAACTGATAGCGGGATCTGGATTCAAAGCAGTGAGTAGGAACGCTTTGTTGGAGGGGAATTCATCCGCCGGGCTCAAGATAACTGGAACTCAGGAAATATCCATTCCTGGAATATCCTCAGGTACACCTTCAAGCTCTCCAACCAGTACTTTAACAGTTTTGCCGACCACCATCCCTTCTCCTACATATTACCCAGTAACCTTGTTGATCTCTGAATTTTATCCCAATCCAACCGATCAAGAGCCTGAGGGAGAGTGGGTCGAGATCTACAACCCTGAGTCGTATACCCAAACCCTGACCGGTATCAAACTAGGGGATGAAAATTCAGCAGCTGGTAACGAAGGCATGTTGAGATTTCCTGAAGGGTATTTTATCAAGGGGCAGGAGGTACTGGTCATTGCTCACCAGGCGAAGGCTTTTTTTTCGGAGTTTGGTTTTCTGCCTGATTTTGAAATGGAAGGAAGCGATACCCGCGTCCCTGATATGCTGCCTTATGCTGACTGGGGAAGAAGCGCTGTTCAGTTCAGCAACAGTGGGGATGAAGTACTTCTGCTTGATCCCTGGGATGAGGTAGTGGATATCCTGGTTTATGGAAGTTCTACTGCAGGGGGGTTTTCTGACCCTCCGCCGGCTCCCAAAGAAGGACACAGCCTGGAAAGATACCCCCCAGACCGGGACCGGGACCGGGGAGGAGATTGGCGAGAGAGGGAACTGGTTTCTCCAGGCCGGCTGGATCGCTCTCCGCCTACCCAGGTTGCTTCAACTACCCAGGAGCCATCGGCAACTATTACACTAAGTCCTTCACCATCTCCTTCAATGACGGCCAGTATTATGCCAACAGAAACCACTACTTCTGTGGGTACGATTACATCGACTCCTTCAGTAGAAATTATCCCATCATTAAGCCCGTCCCTGACAATAACGGATACGGTTACGTTATCTCCTCAACCGAGCTTATCGCCAACAATAAGGCCAATGCCATCATCAACACCTTCTGCAGCTTTATCAGCAACAAATGAAATTACCAGGACCCCAACGACAACCATTAGTTTGACCCTGACGTGTACTCGCTCACCAACCATCTCTCTGCCTGCAACCGAAACACCCCATCATCTAATAACCACAACCAGCACAGAGGTATTTACCTCTACTCCTGCTCCTTCTATCACACCTTCCCAGCTGCCGACGGTTACAGGGACCGCGTTCTATCTGGAAGATCTGGAAATTGTTCTGAATGAAGTTCACGCAGATCCGGATCCGAACCTGGGTGATGCAAATAATGACGGTCGAGTGCACAGCGATGATGATGAATTTCTGGAGTTCGTGAATATAGGGGAGATAGATCTGGATCTGAGCGGTTGGTCAATTAGCGATTCCTTGAAGATCCGCTATATTTTCATGGATGGAGCCATCCTGAATGGAGGCTGCGCGATGGTGGTATTTGGGGGAGGTGATCCCCTGGGCGAGTTTGGGACCAGCCAGGTTTTCAGTGCTGGAAGCCTGGGTTTGAATAATGCTGGTGATACTATCTTTCTCCGTGATGACAATGGGGAGGATAAGCTCTATTACCAATATGGCTCGGAAGGTGGAGAAAATCAATCCCTGACCAGATCGCCAGATATTGATGGGGAGTTGCCTTTAATCCTGCACAGCGAGTCAGACGGATCTGATGGTGTCTTGTTTTCTCCAGGCACCAGGTTGGATGGGTCTGTTTTTGAGGAGTGTCCTTAAAATATAAGAGCCGCTTCGGGGAGGAAGCGGCCCTAGATGAGGAGGGTGAAGCGTTCCCTCGTTATCCCAAATTTACATTTGACGAATGACCAGGACCACACTACCCTGGATTTCAAGATCCGAAGAAGAATCTACATAAATGGGATCCATGGTGGGGTTGGCAGGCTGTAAACGAACTCGATCGCCTTCATGGTAAAAGTGTTTCAAGGTGGTTTCGTTCTGGTCTTTGAGCCGGACAGCCACCATTTCTCCATTCTGGGCTATTTTTGCTGGTTTCATGATGATCACATCACCATCGTTTACCATGGCGTCGATCATCGAATCGCCATCCACTTCCAGTGCAAAAAGATTTTCCTTATGCATATTGAAGGGAATCAAAGATTCAGGGACCTGGATGTTGGATTCAGCATCAAAGAGCGCAAAGTCAGATGAGGGGATCGGAACTGGCTCACTCGCCACAATCCGGCCGACAACCGGAATAGTCAGCGAATTGGAGATCTCCTGGACTGCCTGTTGGACATTGCCCAAGACTTTGTTGACCTTCTCGTGGGCAGCATCCTTGATCTGCAAGCTGCGAGAGATATTCTCGCTACGTTCGATATACCCCATCTCTTCCAGCTGCTCCAGATAATAATTCACCATCGAGGTTGAGGTGATATCTGTCCGGGCGCAGATCTCTCTGTAGGAAGGGGCATAGCCATGTTTGGCAGTATACTCCTGGATAACATCCAGAACCTGTTTATGACGTTCTTTTAATTGTTTCCGGGCTTTCGGAGCCATTTGCTGACCTCCCATGCCTTCTCTAAAAAGTAGAATATTTGTGCTAATAAAGATTATACACGAACATCTGTTCCATGTCAAGCAAAATCAGGGTCTTCGGGTGCAATATATTAATACGGATATACTAAATTAATTTGGATAGATAATTTGTACCTGCGCTTGATATAAGTTATAATTTTTTCTTGTAACAGAGAGGCAATGGAATTGCTCCTGAAAACAGGAGATACCCTTACAAAGTAAGCAGTACTAGGAGGGCAATTTGGCTCATATAAAAACTGCAGGGAATCAGGGACCTGACATTCGCTCTGATTGTTATGCTGCCCTGAAAATTAAAAAGAGCGGGGGAATTAAGATCATCCTGAACAGCAAAGTTGATGCGCTTTATAAAAACTCTATCCAGGATTTGGCTCATCAAATCCTGGATTTTTATAAGGTAGAACACGCTGAGTTGGAGATCATAGATCGCGGGGCAATCTCACTGGTGCTGGCAGCCCGCATAGAAGCTGTTGTGAAAGAATGCCTCGAGTCCGACGATGAATTTCTGCTGGATATGATCCCGGAGAATCAACATAGCACTGAAAAGGACCAAAAGCGCCGCTCCCGATTATATCTCCCGGGGAATTCCCCTAAATTAATGCTGAATGCCGGTATCCATAAACCTGATGCCGTGATCCTTGATCTGGAGGATTCTGTCGCGCCTGACAAAAAGGCAGAAGCCCGTCTGGTAGTTCGTAATTCATTACGAGGATTGAATTTCTACGGCGCGGAGCGCATGGTCCGTATCAATCAGCTTCCGGATGGGTTGAAGGATCTGGAATACGTTGTTCCTCATTATGTAAACCTGATCCTATTGCCAAAGTGTGAAACGGCCGACCAGGTAAATGTGGTAGACGAGAAAATCACACAGCTTCTGACTGAAGCTGGACTGGATCATTTGGTTTATATTATGCCTATCATTGAAAGCGCCCTCGGAGTAGTGAACGCCTATCAGATCGCATCTGCTTCCGATCGAGTGGCCGCCATGGCCATCGGCCTGGAAGACTATACAGCAGATCTGGGTGCGCAGCGAACCAGGGAAGGACGGGAAAGTTTTTACGCCCGCAACCAGCTGGTAAACGCAGCCAAAGCTGCCGGGATACAGGCCATTGATTCGGTTTTTTCTGATATCGCGGATATGGATGCTCTTCGGGAGGTGGTACTGGAAGCCAAATCTCTGGGATTTGACGGGATGGGCTGCATTCACCCCCGCCAGATCAAAGTCATTCATAACGCCTTTGCTCCCACCGAAGCTGAAATCACTAAAGCCAAGAAGATAGTACTGGCTTTTGATGAGGCCGCAGAGAAAGGTTTGGGCGTTGTATCACTGGGATCGAAAATGATCGACCCGCCGGTAGTTAAGAGAGCTCAGAATACGATCAATATGGCTCTTGAAACGGATTTGATCCCCGAAAACTGGAAAGAAACCGAACAGGAATAATGATCTTCTATCAGGGTTAGAGGAGAAGTTATGGCAGAAAAATTCACTAAGAATGC
>Ga0209345_10006081_pt1 | contig 11024 bp, 11 predicted proteins | sample Cruoilmetagenom7_FD_187294 | JGI IMG/M metagenome (GOLD analysis project Ga0209345, IMG submission 187294) | Oil polluted marine microbial communities from Coal Oil Point, Santa Barbara, California, USA - Sample 7 (SPAdes) (version 2) | ecosystem: Environmental > Aquatic > Marine > Oil seeps ...
AAAAGAACCGTTTTTAACGGTTCTTTTTTTATGGTGCTAATCTATCTATTTGCCAATTATAATCTTCTTGGAGTTTATAACGAATCCTATCATGCAATCTATTGGCTCTACCTTGCCAAAATTCTATTTCAACTGGCTTAATAATAAATCCTCCCCAATATTTTGGTCTAGGTATTTCCTTGCCTTCAAATTCTTTTTCTAAATCTTGTAGTTTATCTTCTAGTTCTTTTCTGTTTTCAACAACCTCACTTTGATTAGACACTACTGCTCCTAGTTGGCTTCCTCTTGGCCTAGATTCAAAATAACCATCACTTAAGTTTTTAACAATCCTTTCTGCTTTGCCTTTAATAATTATTTGTCTTTCAGCTGCATGCCAAAAAAAAGATAAACATACATTAGGGTTTGCTTTAATAGCTTTTCCTTTTTCACTATTATAGTTTGTATAAAAGATAAATCCTTCATAAGTATATTTTTTTAACAGCACTACTCTACTCTTTGGGAATCCATCCAAACCCATAGTAGAAACTGTCATGGCATTAGCTTCATCAATGGAGTCATTATTATCAACTTCATAAAACCATTTTTGAAACAATTCCATAGGGTTTTCAGGAATATTGTTTTTTAGCAATTCCCCCTTTACATAAGATTTTCTATAGTTGCTTAAATCGCTATTCATAAAGTAACTTTAGTTACAAAATAATCTTATAAAGATAATTATTTTGCGCTCTCAAATTTAAGAAAATGCGCTTCAAAGACTCCGAATTTTTTAAAAAATTGCCCTACAAGGTTATTAAATTAGATTTTGGAACATTCTATTTACTTGATAAATTAGTTATTGCAGAGATAAATGAGGGCATTCACTATAGCTGGGAACATGAACATGAATTGTATCTTAAACTCATAGATCATTATAATTCTAACCAGATTATTGGGTATATATCTAATAGAGTAAATGCATACTCAATAGATACAGAAATATGGAGTGAATTTGTGAATGAGTATGATTTTACTGTTGCTAGTGCTATAGTAGCTTACAATGATTATAGCTATATAAATGCTACTATAGAAAAAGAATTCTCAAAAAAAAGCCTAAAAAGGTGTCGTAATTTAGATCAAGCAATTAATTGGGTATTAGGTTTAAGCGAATTTAAAGAAAAGTAAGAGGAACCTTAAAACTCGAAGGTTTTTCCTGCTTCGGCAACATCTGCCTTTTCAAAAATCTCAGAAGCTTCATCAATAAACTCAGAAACATCGTCATAGCGTGTTGAAAAATGCCCTAAAATTAATTGTTCAACATTAGCTTTTTTTGCTATTGCTGCAGCTTGCTTAGCTGTTGAATGCTTTGTTTTTTTGGCTAAATGAGAGAGTTTTTCTAAAAAAGTAGATTCATGATACAATACATTTGTATCCTTAATTATAGGTACAATAGATTCGTCGTAAGCTGTATCGCTACAAAACGCATAACTTTTGAGTGGGTTTCCAACTTTGGTAACAGTTTCGTTTTTAATTAATTTCCCATCTTCATTAACAACGTCAAACCCTTGTTTTAGTTTTCTATAGTATGCTTTGTTGATTTTAGCATCTTCAGCAGCTCCTAACATTAATTTACGTTCTTTCTCTTTTTCTTTAAATAAAAACCCATTGGTATAAATACGATGGTCTAACGGAATAGTATATACCTCTACTTTATCATCTTCAAAAATTAATTGAGATTCTTTGGATTCTAATTCATGGAATATCAACTTATAATTTGTCCAAGAATCTGCAAGTTTCATTTGCAAAGTAATTACTTCTTTTAACCCTTTTGGTCCATGAATATGCAAATCGGTCTCTCTAGTTAAAAGTCTAAAAGTCGAAATCAAACCAACTAAACCAAAGCAATGATCTCCATGCAAATGCGAAATAAAAATGTGTTTTATCCTGTTGAACTTTACCTTGTTCTTTCTTAGTTGTACTTGAGTACCTTCTCCACAGTCAATTAAAAAAATATGGTTTCTTATCTCGAGAACTTGTGATGTAGGATGTGTATTTATTCGTGGTGTGGCACTATGGCAACCTAATATTGTAAGCTTCATGACTCCAAACGATTATAATTCAGGAAATCATCAACAGTAAATTTGTCTTTAAAAGTAAAAGCGTAAGGCGATGTCCCATACTTATTAGCATATTCCAAACGTTCTCTAGCTTCTTTTGGTGTTGGTATATGACCTACAGGAACAAACCAAAAAACCATATGCATATCTTTTATTCTACTAAACCATTCTTTTCTTCTAGAAAAAATTTCAACATGGTCAGATTTATATGTATAATTAAATAAAGCTTTCATGTTAGTCCATACCGACATATTAATAATCAAAGTATCGTCTTCAAAAGCTTTAATTGCGGTTGCATTACTTTCAATATCTTGTAATCGCCATATAAATCCTTCACTCTTATCTGCTAATGCATTAATTCTATCCAAATTATTAACAAAATCAGCCATTATTGGATCATCAATCGGCGCTAGCATTTTAGCTATATTTACTTGTGCTAAATGATATTTCAAAACCCTAAATCTCTTTCAATTTCTTCCATTTCAATAATATCATAGGCCTCTTGTAATGTTGGAACAATTATCAATTCATCTGGAATATTATCATCTTCAATCTTATTTGTAACAATTACAAACGAGTGCTTAGTCTTTCTATGCTGATTGGAGATTTGCAAAAACTCTATAACATCTTCAGCTATTAAAGGTTTTAAACTTGTAAGGTTAATAATGATATTGTCATTTTTAAACCTATTATAAATTACTTGCAGTTTTTTTACAAGCTCTACAATTGATACCTTTTCTTGAGTAATAATTGAAATATTTCCATTTTTATCAAAAATCATAGTCTACTGTTTAATTTTAGAAGCTAGTAAATAAATAACTGCCATACGAATAGCTACTCCGTTTTCCACTTGATTCAATATAATTGCTTGATCAGAATCTGCTACATCACTAGTTATTTCCACACCACGATTTATTGGTCCTGGATGCATAATAGTAATTTCTTTATCTAGTGAGTTCAGTAGCTCTTTAGTCACTCCAAATTGTTGTGCATACTCTCTGGTAGATGGAAAGTAACTAATATCCATGCGCTCGTTTTGAACTCGAAGCATATTTGCTACATCACACCAATCTAAGGCTTTGCGTAAGTTAGTTTCTACTTTTACACCTAGTTTATCAATATATTTTGGAATCAATGTTTTTGGTCCACACACCATAACCTTAGCGCCTTGTAATTGCAACGCAAATATATTTGATAAGGCTACTCGACTATGCAAAACATCGCCAACTATAACCACATTTTTCCCTTTCACTTCTCCTAGCCTTTCTCTAATTGAATAAGAATCTAACAACGCTTGGGTTGGATGCTCATGTGCTCCATCTCCAGCATTTATAATACTTGCGCTAATATGATTGGATAAAAACACTCCAGCTCCAGGATTAGGATGTCGCATCACCACCATATCAACTTTCATAGACAGAATATTATTAACGGTATCAATTAAGGTTTCTCCTTTTTTAACTGAAGATTGAGAGGCCGAAAAATTTATAATATCAGCAGATAAACGTTTTTCTGCTAATTCGAAAGATAACTTGGTTCTGGTTGAGTTTTCAAAAAATAAATTGGCAATAGTAATATCTCTAAGCGAAGGTACTTTTTTAATAGGTCTATTAATAACCTCTTTAAAATGGTCGGCTGTTTCAAAAATAAGCTGAATATCTTGCTTCGTAAGATATTTAATTCCTAGTAAGTGGTTAACACTTAATTCGCTCATGCTTTTATTTATTTATTAAATACACTGAATCTTCTCCTTCGTTCTCTATCCAGTTTACTTTTACTTTTTCATCATTAATAGCATCTACCTGTCTTCCTCTATAATCTGGCTGAATTGGTAAATGCCTACTAAAACGTCTATCTATGAGTGTTAATAGTTCAATCTCATCTGGTCTTCCAAATGATTGAATAGCTGTTAAAGCAGCACGAATACTTCGTCCAGTATATAGAACATCGTCTATAAAAACTACTTTTTTATTTTCTACAACAAAATCTATTTCGGTAGTGTTTGCTTCTAATGGTTTATCGCCACGTCTAAAATCATCTCTAAAAAAAGTAATATCTAATTGACCCAATTCTACATTCTTGATTTTATAATCTTCTCGTAGCATTTTACATAAACGATTAGCAAGGTATTTGCCTCTAGGCTGAATACCTATTAAAACAGTATTAGAAAAATCGTTATGGTTTTCAATTAGTTGACAAGCCAATCGATGAAGAATGATGTTTACCTCTTTTGCATTAAGTAAAACTTTTTGACTCATATAATATCCAAACGTATTTGGTCGACAAAGTTAAGTTAAATTATTAGTGTTTGCAATGGTTTTTATAGCAATAAAAAAAGCCCTCCAAAAAGGAAGGCTTTAGTTTTATATAAACATCCAAGAAATATTATTTCCCGTCCATTTTATCTTTAAGTGCTTGTAAAGCATCATTAGCATCACCTAAAGTTGGTTTTGCTTCTGCTGCAGCAGCTGAAGCTTTTTTAGCAGCAGCTTTTACAATTTTCGCTTCTTCTTCTCTAAAGATAGCTGTATGAGAAGCTACAACACGTTTAAATTCTTTATTGAATTCAATAATTTTAAACTCTGCTTCTTCTCCTTTTTTAAGCTTCTTACCATCTTCTTTCTCTAAATGACGAGAAGGAATAAAAGCAACGATGTCCTCATTAAATGCAACAGTAGCGCCTTTGTCTACTATCTCTTCAATAGTTCCAGCATGAGTTGAGTTTAATGCAAACTCAGTTTCATACTTATCCCAAGGATTATCTGTTGTTTGCTTGTGACCTAAACTTAGCTTACGTCCTTCAACATCCAATTCTAATACTACAACATCTAATGTATCACCCACAGCACAGAACTCAGATGGATGCTTGATTTTCTTAGTCCAAGATAAATCCGAGATATAAATTAATCCGTCTATACCTTCTTCTAATTCAACAAAAACACCAAAGTTTGTGAAGTTACGTACAATACCTGAATGTTTAGAACCTACAGGATATTTCTTAGTAATATCTGTCCAAGGGTCTGGAGTTAATTGCTTAATTCCAAGAGACATTTTACGCTCTTCTCTATCTAAAGTTAAGATTTGAGCTTCAATTTCGTCACCAACAGTAACAAAATCTTGTGCAGAACGTAAATGTGTAGACCAAGACATTTCAGAAACGTGAATTAGTCCTTCAACACCTTCAGCAACTTCAATAAATGCACCGTAATCTGCAATTACAACAACTTTACCTTTTACTTTATCTCCAATTTTAACCTCTTCGCCTAAAGCATCCCAAGGATGTTTGCTTAATTGTTTAAGACCTAATTGAATTCTTGATTTGTTTTCATCAAAATCAAGGATTACAACATTTATTTTCTCGTCTAATTCAACAACCTCACTTGGATGGTTAATTCTTGACCAAGAAAGATCTGTAATATGAATTAATCCATCAACACCTCCAAGATCCATAAATACACCATAAGAAGTAATATTCTTAACAGAACCTTCTAGTACTTGACCTTTTTCTAATTGACTAATAATTTCTTTTTTCTGTAACTCGATATCTGCTTCAATAAGTGCTTTATGAGATACTACAACGTTTTTGAATTCGTGGTTGATTTTAACAACTTTAAATTCCATTGTTTTGTTTACATATTGATCGTAATCTCTAATAGGTTTCACATCGATTTGAGAACCTGGTAAGAAAGCTTCAATACCAAATACATCTACGATCATACCACCTTTAGTACGACACTTAACAAAACCATTTACGATTTCTCCTGTATCGTGAGCAGCATTTACGCGATCCCATGCCTTAATTACTCTAGCCTTACGATGAGATAATACTAATTGTCCTGTTGCGTCTTCACGAACATCAATTAATACTTCAACCTTATCGCCTATAGCTAAGTTAGGGTTGTAACGAAACTCGTTTAAAGAGATCACACCTTCAGACTTTGCATTGATATCAATAATCGCATCACGATCACTAATATGAATAACTTCACCTTCTACAACTTCATCATCTAAAGTGTCTACAAAGTTTTCAGATACTAATTTTTCAAATTCCTCTAATTGCTTGTCATCAACTGGGTCAATTCCTTCTTCGTAATTGTGCCAATTAAAGTCTTTTAAGAATTTGTCTGGATTTGCTTGAGCTTCAGAGACAACTGGAGCTTCGGTTGTTGCAGCTTCCACTTGTGGTTCTACTGCTTTTTCTTTTTTTTCAGCCATTGCTGATTAAAATTTGTATTCTGTATGCTTTCAGAAAAATTAAGCGATTTACACACAGAAGTGTTATAATTTGTTTTTTTATTCCTTTTAATTTTCTGATAATCCGCTAAAAGGAGTGCAAAAATACATATTATCTAGGAAATTGCCTAATTTTATTTTAATAGAAATGAGGTTTTTAAAGTATTGAAAATGTAACGACTATTCCTGACCTTCCAAAGTCATTCTAACTAAACTCATAATACTTTCAAATTGGGCATCAAGCGTAAGATTAGAGTTATCTATTTCTATAGCATCATCAGCCATAATTAATGGTGAATCTTCACGATGAGAGTCTATATAGTCACGCTCTTGGACATTTCGTAATACGTCCTCATACTTAACCTCATCTCCTCTATTAATTAGTTCATCATATCTACGTTGTGCTCTAATCTCTGGAGAAGCCGTCATGAAAATTTTTAATTCTGCCTGTGGAAATACCACAGTCCCAATATCACGACCATCCATTACAATGCCTTTATCTTCTCCCATTTTATGCTGTTGTTTTACCAACTGATAGCGCACTTCGGGAATAGCCGATACTTTACTCACAAAACTTGATACTTCTAGAGTTCTTATTTCTTTCTCAACATTGACACCATTCAAATACATTTCAGAAAAACCTAAAGCCTCATTAAATTTAAATGACAATTGAATTTTATTTAATGCAGAAACGAGTTTGTTTATTTGAAAATCCTCTTTATTAATGAAGTTATTTTGCAAAGTATATAAAGTCACAGCTCTATACATCGCTCCAGAATCAACATACACATAACCTAATTCCATAGCTAGTTGTTTTGCTAAAGTACTCTTGCCTGTTGATGAAAATCCGTCAATTGCTATAGTAATGTTTTGCATTATTGTAAATCTATTTGTAGTCCAAAAAAGCTAGCGTTAGAAGCACTTGAATACCTTGCATGCGAATAACTAAATCGCATTTTATTCATTTTTATTCCTACTCCAAAAGACAAGCCTGAAAAATTTCGTTGCTCCAAAATTCGTAATTCTTCAGCACGTCTAAAACTGTAGCCCAATCTAATATTAAATCCTTTATCTGGAAACAATTCGGCTCCTAAAATTAAATGACGAAACGCATTATTGAAAAAACTTACTTTCTCTTGAGTTTGGTTTCCTTCCAAATCACTTGAAGCTCTTGCAGGATTTGGTCTTCCTATTGGCCATTCTTGCAAATTTTCAAACGTCATATGCCAACGTAAAGGCACATGCTGTAGTGTTTGTGACATACCGAAATCAACTTCAAAAGGTAATGGCTCTCTTAATCCTGCATACGTTGTGATTTGACTTCCTAGGTTTCTTACAACAACAGCCGCATTAAAATCTAAATCTTCATTTATATATAATAGTCCTAAATCTACAGCTGCACCAAAAGAGTTGTATTGTTCTAATTTTGAAGTAATTACTTTTAAATTTGCTCCAGCATAAAAATCGGAATACCCTATTTGAGTTGCATAACCTAACGAAAGCGCAGTTTCACTTCCTGAGAAACTTCCAGTTGAGACTCCATTTTCATCATAGCCATCAAAACTTCCATAGTTAATATAAGTGACACCTCCATGAATAGTTTGTGTGCGCCTGTCTATTGTATATGCGTAAGCAGCACTTCCATAACCAATACCTCCTAAATAACTCGTGTAATTAAGTGCTAATTGGTTATCCATCTCCACATTAATAGTTGCTGGATTATAAAGCCCTTGAGTAACATCGTAATCGACATTGGTAATTACTTTACCACCTAAAGCTGCTTGACGTGGTGATGATATAAGATTTAAAAATTGATATGTTGACTCACCTCCTACTTGAGAAAAGGAGGTTTTTATAAAAAAAACCAAAAAGCATATTGTGGTAATAGTTCTTATCATAAAAAAGGCAAAGTAACTAAATCTATCTTAAAACGATTTGCTAAGTGTTTTATTTTTAAATTACTTAAAAAAACCTCGATAATAATCGAGGTTTTAGCTTATAATTTTTTTGGGTTCTTAACCTTTTGCTTTGTTACTGCAATATCTATGACTTCACTCATATCGTTAACATAATGAAAGGTCAGTCCTTTAAGATATTCTTGATTTATTTCCTCGATATCTCGTTTGTTTTCATTGCAAAGGATGATTTCTTTAATCTTAGCGCGTTTTGCAGCTAATATTTTTTCTTTAATTCCACCAACGGGAAGCACTTTACCACGTAAAGTAATTTCACCTGTCATAGCCAAACTCTTTTTTACTTTTCGTTGAGTAAACAATGAAGCTAAGGATGTTAACATTGTGATTCCAGCACTAGGTCCATCTTTAGGTGTTGCTCCTTCAGGAACATGGATATGTACATTATAATTTTCTAATACTTCTGGGTTAATACCAAAACTCTCAGCATTAGCCTTAATATATTCCATGGCTATAGTAGCCGATTCTTTCATTACTGTTCCAAGGTTTCCAGTAATGGTTAGGTTCCCTTTTCCTTTAGATAAAATAGATTCTATGTATAATATATCACCTCCAACTCTAGTCCACGCTAAACCAGTAACAACACCTGCAACTTCGTTGTTTTCATATTTATCTCTCTCCAATTTTGGAGGGCCTAATACCTTAATGACATCTTCATTAGAAACTTTAATATCATAGGTTTCTTCCATTGCAATATTTTTTGCCGCATATCTAACCATTTTTGCTAGCTGCTTTTCAAGACTTCTTACACCAGATTCTCTTGTATAGCCCTCAACAATTTTTTCCAACTGTGGTTTTCCAATCTTCAAATTGGTGCTTTTTAAACCATGTTCTTTAAGTTGCTTTGGCAATAAATGACGTTTTCCAATTTCTACTTTTTCTTCAATAGTATATCCAGAAACATCAATAATTTCCATTCTGTCTAAGAGTGCAGGCTGAATATTACCCAAGCTATTTGCTGTAGCGATAAACATTACTTTAGAAAGATCGAATCCCATTTCCAAGAAATTATCATAGAACTCACTGTTTTGTTCTGGATCTAATACCTCTAACATTGCAGAAGAAGGGTCTCCTTGGTGACTATTAGAAAGTTTATCAATTTCATCCAATACAAAAACTGGATTAGATGTTCCAGCCTTTTTTAAGCTTTGTAGAATTCTCCCAGGCATTGCGCCAATATATGTTTTTCTGTGTCCACGAATTTCTGCTTCATCTCTAAGTCCACCTAACGACATTCTAACATATTTTCTACCTAATGCTTCAGCTACAGATTTCCCTAGGGACGTTTTTCCAACTCCTGGAGGTCCATATAGACAAAGTATTGGAGATTTCATATCGTTTCGAATTTTTAACACAGCTAAATACTCTACAATTCTATCCTTAACTTCGTCTAATCCATAATGATCTCTATCCAAAATCTTTTTAGCCCTTTTTAAGTCAAACTTATCTTTGCTAAACTCATTCCATGGCAAATCTAGAAATAGGTCTAAATAATTACGTTGAATTGAATACTCAGAAACTTGAGGATTCATTCGCTGGAGCTTCATTAATTCTTTGTTAAAGTGCTCTGCAACATTTTTATCCCAAAGCTTATCTTTAGAACGCAAGCGCATTTCTTCAATTTCTTCGTCAGACGATACACCTCCTAGTTCTTCTTGAATAGTTTTCATTTGCTGATGCAGAAAGTATTCACGCTGTTGTTGGTTCATGTCGCTTTGAACCTTGGACTGAATATCATTTTTAAGTTCCAATTTCTGAAGCTCAATATTCATATTCTTCAAAGTCGCTAGAGCGCGCTCCTTTAGGTCGTTTATTTCAAGAAGTTTTTGCTTTTCTTCAACCGAAAGATTCATATTAGAAGACACAAAATTTATTAAAAACGAATTGCTTTCAATATTTTTAATGGCAAAAGTAGCTTCGGAAGGAATATTAGGGCTTTGCTTAATAATTTGAAGCGCCAACTCTTTAATAGAATCAATAATTGCTCTAAACTCGGTATTGTCTGCAGCAGGACGAGCTTCAGCCACCTCTTTTATTGTTGCATTTATATAGGGCTCCTCGGTAATTACTTCTTCAACTTCAAACCTCTTTTTTCCTTGAATAATAATGGTTGTATTTCCATCTGGCATTTTTAATACCCTAAGTATTCTTGCAACTGTTCCTTTTTTATAAATGTCCTTTGCAGTAGGGTCTTCTACAGTTTCATCCTTTTGAGACACAACACCAATTACCTTACTTCCCTTATTTGCATCGTTAATTAGCTTTATTGATTTATCCCTTCCAGCTGTAATTGGTATAACAACTCCAGGAAATAAAACGGTATTGCGCAATGGTAGAATTGGAAGCGTTTCTGGTAAAACTTCATTATTAATTTCTGCTTCATCTTCTGGTGTCATTAAAGGAATTAGTTCTGAATTTTCATCAAATTCCTGAAATGACAAACTGTCAAGACTTGTAAATTTAGACTTCGCCATAATATTTTTAAGTCATTCTGTCACTTAAACAGAATAGTTTTTTATTTCAATTTAATTTATAAACCATGCTTTGTGCTAGAAACACCATATTTAACAAGGTTTTTTATCACTTTACATATGCTAATATTCAATTGTTATGCCATTGTAATGCTGGTTTTATTAAATAAAACCAAACTTTTTTTTACTAAACTGTAACAAAGTTTAATTACCTTAATCTTTCATATAAACAATTTGTTTTAGTGTCACTACCA